>OLQH01000454.1_pt1 | contig 45450 bp, 41 predicted proteins | sample 1672671 | NCBI WGS metagenome assembly OLQH01 (sample SAMEA3136712, study PRJEB25190) | human gut metagenome
ATACTCGTATAAAAAATATTTTCTGCAAGCTTCGGCAGGGCAGATGTAATCTGCCTCGTTAGGCGCGCGGTCACAAATTTTATTTATATTAAATAATTAATTCTAATTAGTTCCTAAATTACAGATGGTTATATATATATACTCGTATAAAAAATATTTTCTGCAAGCTTCGGCAGGGCAGATGTAATCTGCCGCGTTAGGCGCGCAGTCACAAATTTTATTTATATTAAATAATTAATTCAATTTAGACCTTTAAATATATATATTAACGTCATCAATAACATCACTTGCTATTTATAATTTTAAATAAAACAATATTATTTTCTCATATCAGAAAGTAAATTTATAAAATAAGATAAATATGGCAATATTAAATATTAAAAGAAATTAAAATATTTTAAATGTATCAAAAGCCCCCTCAGCGTCAGCATCATCCAAACCATAATGCAATCCAACATAGCAGATATAATAAATAATAAAATACTCCAACCATATACAGTATGTGTTTAAAATTTTAACAAATATATTACTCATGACATAATCAGGCCATTTAGCCTTTGCTAATCAGCAAAAATAAATATAACACAAATATATAATATCCTGAAAGGAGCAAAAAGAATGAAAGAATATTTACAGATTGAAAAAGTTATAGGGAGAGAAATCCTTGACTCACGCGGCAATCCTACTGTTGAAGCTGAGGTTCATCTTGCCGACGGCACTATCGGCCGTGGAACAGCGCCAAGCGGCGCGTCTACCGGCGAGTTTGAAGCGTTAGAACTTCGTGATGACGATAAAGACAGGTACCTTGGCAAAGGCGTTACAAAAGCTGTTGAAAACATTAATACGATAATAAATGAAACCATATCAGGAATGGACGCTTCAGATATTTACGCAATAGACAAAGCCATGATAGCCGCAGACGGCACAAAAGACAAATCAAAACTCGGTGCTAACGCAATCCTAGCCGTATCAATAGCAGCATCCAGAGCGGCGTCAATTTCACTTGATATACCTCTTTACAAATTTTGGGGCGGAATTTCCGGCAATATTCTGCCTGTACCGATGATGAATATTTTAAACGGCGGAGCACATGCCGCTAATACTGTTGATGTTCAGGAATTTATGATAATGCCTGTAGGAGCAAAAAGTTTTAAAGAAGCCCTGCGCTGGTGTGCTGAAGTATTTCATGCCCTTGCATCATTGCTCAAATCAAAAGGCCTAACCACATCAGTGGGTGATGAGGGTGGATTTGCTCCTGACCTTGCCAGCGATGAGGAAGCTATTCAGTATATTCTCGAAGCAGTTAAAGCTGCCGGTTATGAACCTGAAAAAGATTTCATGATTGCGATGGACGCGGCTACAAGCGAATGGAAAGGTTCAAAACCCGGAGAATATATTCTTCCGAAAGCAGGAACAAAATTTACTTCTGAAGAATTAATAGCACACTGGAAAAAACTTGTGGAAAAATATCCTATTATTTCAATTGAAGACGCTCTTGACGAGGAAGATTGGGAAGGCTGGCAGAAGCTGACGCAAGAACTCGGGAACAAGGTTCAGTTAGTAGGAGACGACCTTTTTGTTACCAACACCGAACGTCTGAAAAAAGGAATCGACCTTGCATGTGGAAACTCAATTCTTATTAAGCTCAACCAAATAGGTTCTGTATCAGAAACTCTGGAAGCAATAAAAATGGCCCACAAATCCGGATACACTGCTATTTCATCACATAGGTCAGGCGAGACAGAAGACACAACAATTGCAGATTTGGCGGTTGCCCTTAACACATGCCAAATCAAAACTGGCGCGCCCAGCCGTTCTGAAAGAGTCGCAAAATATAACCAGCTGATTCGTATTGAGGAGGAACTCGGTGATTCTGCCGTATATCCGGGACTTTCAGCGTTTAATATAAAAAATAAGTAAAATTATCTGCCCGCCTAGTACGGGCAATACATATAAAACATTCAGTAAATAACAAAAAGGATAAAAGGTATGAGTATTGTATTAACTGGAGGAAACGACCGTATAGCAACCAGATACAAAGATATTTTCAAATCATACAAATATAAGGCTAAAGTTTTTACGCAGATGCCGCCCTACTTCGAAAATAAACTCGGCAAACATGCTATAATGGTAGTATTTATCAATACTTGTTCGCATAAAATGATTAACACTGTTAATCAAAGATCTGCAAAACATAATATTCCTGTAATAAAGTCACACTGCGCCAGTGTAACAACTCTGAAATAAATTCTTCAGGAATACTGCGCATAATTTTATTTTTTCGGCCTTTGGTTAGTTATAGCTAACCAAAGGCAATAAATTCTTTCATTTTGCAAAAAATCAATTTACTTTTTAACTTCAATGTATTTTTTATTTAATCTATTAAAATTTTAAACTAATATTACATAGTTAAAGGTCATAACCCAATATATTCAAATTTTTAAATCATTTCTTAAACCGCAGAACTTAAAAATAAATCCAATTACGTAATACATAAAAACAATAATTACTTTTCAGCTTTCTTGATATTAAACTTATATACTATTTTTTAAAATTACATTTTTGCAATATTGAAATAATTTATTCACTTATTTGACATTAAGTAAATATTATTATATAATATATATAAATATTACATAAAGGTGATTATTATGAAAAAATATATATTGATATTATTAACAATTTTATCTCTATCTGTTATATTTTATTTCCCTGTCAGTGCTGATACTTATGAAGAACTGACATATATAAAATCCTGGGATGGTATTACAATTACCGGCTGCAGTGAAAATTCCACAAACATAATTATCCCATCCATGATTGACGGTTTACCTGTTACTACTGTAGGCACGAGAGCCTTCGCAAACACCCGCAAACTCAACAGTGTGATTATTTCTGATGGTGTAATAAAACTAGACTATCAATCATTTGAAAACTCATCTGTAAAAAGTGTATCTCTTCCTGACACAATTCAAACAATCGGCGGCTATGTATTTAATAACTGTAATTATCTTTCTGAAATAAATTTGCCGTCTGAATTACAAAATATTGGTTATAGTGCTTTTTCAAACTGTTCAAGACTTACTTCAATAAATATTCCAAACGGAATAACAGAGATACGTGATAATTGTTTTTCCGGCTGCTCATCTTTATCAAACATAGATATACCCCTCTCTGTAACTTCTATTGGTATTTCTGCATTCTCAGACTGTGCGGGACTCACATCTGTCACTGTTCCGGATACTGTAACCTTTCTTGGAGATTTTACATTTTCCGGCTGTACCGGTCTAATTTCCGCTTCTCTACCGGAAGGTATAACTGAAATAAATGGCACATTCAGCGGATGCACTTCACTGACTGATTTTATAATTCCAAAGACTGTAACCAGTATTTCAGAAGCATTTGAAGGCTGCGCTTTTAAAAACATAGAAATTCCTAATGCTATAACCAAAATCGGAAAAAACTCATTTAAAAATTGTACGGCTCTTGAAAATATAAAGATACCGGATAGCGTAACTGAAATCAATGTATATGCATTTTCTAACTGTGTTTCTCTTAAACATATAGATATGCCAAAATACTTGCCGAAGATTGATTATTATGTTTTTTTATCATGCCGCAGTTTAAAAGACATTGTTATACCAGACGGCGTTACTGAGGTAGGCGGTGCCGCTTTTAAAAATTGTTCAGCTCTAGAAAGCGTATTATTGCCGGACAGCGTAATATCAATAAAAGATAGTGCTTTCGAATCTTGTACCTCTTTAAAATATATTGAATTACCAAATAACGTAAATGAAATATGTAAAGAGACTTTTACAGGCTGTACAGCACTTGAAAACGTAAAAATGTTTAACAGTATCAATACAATTGGCGAATCTGCATTTCAAGGCTGCAGGAGTTTGAAGTCAATTCAATTACCTAATAGTTTAACAGAAATCACAAACGATGTTTTTAATGAATGTTATTCTCTTAAAAAAGTGTCAATACCAAACAGCATAAAAAATATTGGACAAAGTGCTTTCAAAAATTGTGTAAGCCTTGAATCTATAATCTTGCCCGATACCATAGAATATATTTATGGAAAAACGTTTCAAAACTGCTGTTCTATTACCGAAATTACTATTCCAGAAAACGTAAAATCAATATACAATGAAGCATTTAAAGATTGCACTTATCTAAAAAAAATTAATTTTAATAAAGCATTAGAAACCATAGGATATTCGGCGTTTCAAAATTGTTATTCCCTTACTGAAGTTACTATTCCGGAAAACGTAACATCAATAGGCAGCGAAATATTTAAAAATTGTACATCATTGAAAAAGGTTAACCTAAATAACGCATTAAAGGAAATAGGCAGCGCGGCATTTATAAATTGTTATTATCTTACCGAAATTACAATTCCAAAAGGCGTAGAATCAATAAAAACTAAAACTTTAAAAAACTGTACTTACTTAAAAAATGTTAACCTAAGTGAGGGATTAAAATACATAGGGAATGAGGCATTTACAAAATGTGCCAGTCTATCAGACATTGAGCTTCCCGAGAGTATTGAGTCAGTATCAAGCACAATTTTTTTGAACTGTGACAGAATCGGAAATATGTATGACCATTTTGCTGCTTTAAAGAATATTGAAAGAAAAATGATATTAACAATTGACAATGATACAGCAAAGGTTGGAAATATAGATGTTTATCTAGGCGCAGCGCCGCAGATAGTAAACAACAGAACCATGTTACCTGCACGGCCTGTTGCAGATTTTATCGGCGCTAAAACTGATTGGAGCGAATTGGATGAGACTGTTACAATTCACTCTAATAACAATAACATAAAATTAAAACTCGGCTCTAATATTGCATATGTCAACAATAAAGCTCAAACACTTGATTCACCGCCATACCTATATAAAGACCGCACATTTGTTCCATTGAGATTTCTTGTTGAAAACTTGGACGCAAAAATCACTTGGGACGAGGAAAGTCAAACTGTGACAATTGAATAGTATTTCTGACCTCGAAACTTTCTGTATTCGAGGTCAGATTATTTTATAAAATGTTGTCTGAGACTATATTATAAATATACTCGCTTCACAAAACATATATAAAAAATTAATATAAAACGCGCTGTGATTATCACAGCGCGTAAAATTAATGTTGAGTTAATTTTAATATCTAATCAATTAAATTATTTCATCATTGAAGCAACTTCTTCAGCGAAGTTATCCTGCTTCTTTTCCATTCCTTCACCCTTTTCAAAACGAGCGAATTTTGCAATCTTAATTTCTGTTCCAAGAGTATTTGCAACACCGTCAACATACTTCTGAACACTCATGTCGGGGTCCTTAACATATGCCTGGTCTACAAGACAAACTTCCTTGTAATATTTCTTTATACGGCCTGCAACCATCTTGTCAACAATTGCTTCCGGCTTACCCTCGTTCAGAGCCTGCTGTTTCAAGATTTCTGCTTCCTTCTCTACTACCTCAGTCGGAACAGTTTCCTCTGTTAGATATTCAGGAGCGGCAGCAGCTATCTGCATAGCCACATTCTTAGCCATCTCAACAAACTCAGGTGTTTCAGCCTTTGAAGCGTCTGATACTTCAAAATTAACAAGAACGCCGATTCTTCCGCCGGCATGAACATATGACTGGTTGATACCCTTATATGTCTCAAAACGGCGAATATTCATATTCTCGCCGATAGTAGCAATCTTCTCGGTCAAAGCGTCGCCAACTGTCTGGCTTCCGCCGTCAATTGTCAAAGTCTTAAGCTCTTCAACATCAGCAGGAGCATTATTAGCAATTGTCTTAGCTATATCTTCAACAAACTTCTGGAAATCAGCATTCTTTGCAACAAAGTCAGTTTCAGAGTTAACCTCAACAACAACGCCTGTGTCTCCATAAACAAACGAACCAACCATACCTTCTGCAGCGATTCTGCCTGCCTTTTTGGCAGCTTTTGAAAGACCTTTTTCTCTTAAATATTCAATAGCCTTTTCCTGATCGCCGTCTGTTTCAGTAAGAGCTTTCTTGCAGTCCATCATTCCGCAGCCTGTCATCTCTCTTAATGTTTTTACATCTTGTGCTGTAAATGCCATTTTTATTCTTCCTTTCGTAAAAAACTTCTTATTATATTATTCGTCAAGAACGTCTAGAGTAACCTCTTCGTTCTGAGTTTCCTCCATCTGCTCGCCCTGCTTGCCTTCAAGGATAGCGTTTCCGATTGTAGAAACAATAAGCTTAACGGCACGGATAGCATCGTCATTGCCGGGGATAGGATAATCAGCTTCTTCAGGGTCACAGTTAGTATCAACGATAGCGATTACCGGGATACCAAGCTTGTGAGCTTCAGCTATAGCATTCTTTTCTTTTCTTGGGTCAACAACAAACATAGCTGACGGTAAGTTCTGCATGTTTTTGATACCGCCGAGGAACTTTTCAAGTCTTTCTTTCTCAAGATTCAACTTGATAACTTCCTTCTTAGGAAGAAGTTCCATAGTTCCGTCCTCAGCCATCTTGTCAAGCTGGAACAATCTGCTGATTCTCTTTTTAATAGTCTTAAAGTTTGTGAGCATACCGCCGAGCCATCTTGCATTTACATAGTACATGCCTGTTCTCTCAGCTTCCTCTTTGATTGCTTCCTGAGCCTGCTTCTTTGTTCCAACAAAAAGAACACTTCCGCCCTCGGCAGCAACATCACGGGTAAAGTAATATGCTTCCTCAATCATCTTAACTGTCTTCTGAAGATCAATGATATAAATACCATTTCTCTCAGTGAAAATGTACTCGGCCATTTTAGGGTTCCAACGGCGAGTTTGATGTCCGAAATGAACACCTGCTTCCAATAACTGCTTCATTTGTACTACTCCCATATTTTACACCTCCATAAAGTTATACCTCCGCCTTGCTCAGCTTTCATAAGAACCGGAATGGGAATACCGGCACATCAAATGAAATCACAAAGCGTGTGTATTTTATATAATTTGGACAAACTTAGCCCAAACACCGAAATAGTATATCATAACCAAATTGTAAATGCAAGACTTTTTTCTATATTTTTTCAAAAAATTATATATGTAAATTGCAATATCAAATAGGACATTTATAAAAACCAGTAAACACCTCATTAGATATATGATAATTGATAATTTTTCCGGCAGCTCATTAAACAAGTATCATCTTTATTGTTTCTATAAAACTATAAAAAAGGCCGAAATCATTGCACAGAAATGTTAATGTTATTTAATATAAAAATGAATATAAAAAATGTTCTTTTGCTAGCTTCAGCAGGACTTTGTCTACACCTGTAAGATAGGTGCACACATTCAAATAATCATTAAAACAACATATAAAAAATATTTCTAAATAAATTATAAAAAGTGTGGTTTTGTAAGCTTCGGTAGGACGTACGAAGTACGTCGCGTAAGGCGCGCAGTCGTGGAACAGTTTATTATAAAACGGATTATGACAAACTGTTCTATGTATATTTACGCTCCGCGTAAGATGACAGCTCACCTGAAGCGGCGCATAAATGCGCAATACATCACAACTAAGTAATTTATTGACGTTTAAGGCTATGACAAAAAAAGTCACTTTTGTATCACACCCACCAGAGGTGGGAAACATCACAACTAAGTCATATTATTGACATTGAAGGTTTAAGGAATAAAGAGATATTTGGGCTCACACCCACCATTTAGGTGGGGTCACAGTCACACCTCCCGATGTTCACTAAAAACACTCTGTATACAGAATAATATTTCTAAAATAAATTATTATATGAAATATGGTTTTGCAAGCATCGGAGGGCTGTGAATAACTTTTTTATTATAATAATAAATATAAAACTAAAAATTTTGCAATAATCTTTTTCAACAATATACTATGTAATATTTTCTTATTATAATAAGAAAATATAAAAATCCGCCTACACAATTGTAGGCGGATTTAAATAACTTGCTATTTTACCAAATTGATACTCTGTTCTCAGGAGCAACGTACATTCCATCTTCTTCAGTTATGTCAAAAGCTTCGTAAAACTCATCAAATAATGCAGCAAGCCTATTCGCTCTGACAATTCCAAAAGAATGAACATCTATTGTGCTCAGACTCTCTAAATACTGGCGCTGACCTGTTATCTTCCAAAGCTTAGCATTACTTTCAAAAAACAGTTTATAATCAGGATTTTCGAGTTTTTTCATGGCGTCAAGCGCACATGCCATTCCTCCAATATCAGCTACGTTCTCGCTTATTGTAAGTTCGCCGTCTGTTTGGATTCCGGGAGCGGATTCAAATCCGTTATAATAGTTAACAACATCCTGGCAAAGCTGTTCAAACACAGCTAAATCCTCTTCAGTCCACCAATTTGCAGCGTTTCCAAACTCATCAAATTTTGCGCCGTTATTATCAAAAGCATGTGTAATCTCATGCGCTATTACTGTACCGATAGACCCCAAATTTTCCTCAGGCTTTCCATCAGAATAATAAAACGGCTCCTGAAGTATTCCGGCCGGGAAGTTAATAGAGTTATCAGTTTGCATATATCCGGCATTTACGGTGTATACCGGAACTACGCTCCAATAATCGGCTTTTTCTGCAGGCTTTCCCTGGCTTTCAGCTATATCAGCATACGCGGATTTTCTTATACTGTTCATAGTATTAAAATATGCGTATTTTTCATTTGGAGAATAAACCGTTATATCGTCAATATAATCCTCAAATGATTCAGGATAACCAACGTTAACAGACATTGCGTCAATTTTTCTTATTGCTTTCTCTTTTGTGGCTTCACCCATCCAGGTTAGATTTGCAATCCTGTTTCTGAAAATATCTATAAACTCATTTACCATATTTTCAACATCTTTTTTAGTCTCATCAGAAAAATTTCGTTTTATATATTCTTCACTCAAATATGAAGATAAAGTATTTTTGGTAGTAGTCAAAGCTATATCCTCAGCAGGACTTGTAACGTCCATTCCAAAATAATCCGACTCAAAATCATTCGCTGCGTCAATAAAACGTTTATCCAGCTGAGAACCCAAACTTAAAACAGAAATTTTAAGTATTGTTTTCAATAAATCAATGTTTTTGTCATTAACATATGAAGCAAACGCTTCCATAACCTTTGGAGTTGTGACTAAAACATTATCTTCCGGATGAAGACCTAATGCTTCCAAAAGCTTATCAAAATCAAATGCAGGGAACAAATCACACAGCTCTGAATAACTATAAAGATTATAAATATTATCTATATTAGAAGCTTCTTGGTTTGACATTACATATTGAGATAAATCCTTTTCAAAAGCGATAAACTTCTCAACATCTTCTGCAGCTTTAGTGTTGTCTTCGCCGCCGAGAACCAAGATATTTGTCAAGTAATCTTTATAGCTGTTCATAATATCTTCATTTTCATAGTCTGCTTTGGTACGGCTCGGCGAATACGTCCCAAAAGCAAGGATGTTTTTTGTGTTATCTTTAAAATCAGCGACAATCGCAAAAGCTGCAAACGTGGTAACTAAATAATCTTTTACAATCTTTGTTGACAAAGCGTCTAACTCGTCAAGCGATTCTATTTTATCAATTTCATCAAGATACGGCTTTAGCGGTTCAATATCCTGTTCAGTTCCCTCGCCGGTGTTTAAGTTTTTAACACTGGTATAAAAATCAGCTATTATCTCACCATTGCTGCCGGCAGGCTGTTCTTCTGACAAATAATTGTTAATAATATCTGAGATTATTTCATCATTTCTCTCGTCAACTTCATGAAACGATGAAGTTACTACATTGCCTTGAGAAATTTCTGCAGTGTTATAATAATCTTTGTTGATATAAGCCTGAAAGTCATCCTTTAGATTAGATCCAAAAAGATAATATAACCTGCGGATAATCAAAGTAACCTCGTCCTCGGTTATAAAATCCTCAGAACCGAGCAATCCATCACCTTTTCCAACCAGTATCCCGCGGCTTGCCAAATTATTAACAGCGTCTTCAGCCCAGTCAGGAACATCAGAAAATGTTAAATCAGTTTCGCTGATACGTTTAAAGTTCTTATCAGGTTCAGGCATTTTTCCAAAAGCACGGTCGGCCATAACAACAGCCTCGGAACGCGTAATATACTGGTCGTCTTTTGTGTCCCCGTCGCCATATCCTTTTATAATGTCTCCTCTGGTTATTCCTGCATTATAATCATCCGAAACAGACAAAAGCTTATCGGCAACATATCCTCTTGTTGCATAACCTGCGCCGTCTTCTTCTGCAATGACAATAAACGGCATTGTGCTTATAAGCATAGATAGAGCCAGCATTAAAGATAGCAGTTTTTTCTTCATTTTCTCACCTCGTATTATAATATTTTTTGTTTTTTCATTTTTAATTATACCATTGGCAAGTTTTTGTGTCAATCAAATTAGTTACCGATAAATATATATGTATTATTTCTTTTAACATAAAAGATTAATTCTAAGCGGTTGAAAACTAAAACCGTACCAGCTTAAAAATTCGGTCACAATTTAAGTATAAATATTATTAACTATGTTTATATAATCAAAACGCATATTTTATAAAAGTAAAATATTACTTAAAAATATATTGGCACGGAATTATGACATAAGCTATAAAGCTCTGAGAAAAGACAGGTAACCTCGTATAATAAATTCAAGTTGTCTGCATAAAAACAGCGCAGCAGTCATAAAACTGCTACGCTTTAAAAATCTCTTTTTTAGTGGTTACACCATTGTCTTTTTGTATATCTTAAATTTTAAACAACTTTTTATAATATTTATTAAATTCTAACAAAATTTAATTTTAAATAATAGTATTTACTTTATTTAAAAAGCTTTTTCTAACCTGTATTTTTATAAATAATACTTTTATTTATTCAGTTCTTGTGAAAGCAATTTATTTACCACTCCAGGGTCGCCTTTTCCCTTTAACTCTTTCATGCACTGACCCATCAAAAATCCTATAGCTTTCTTGTTTCCTGAATTATAATCGGCAACAGGCTGAGGATTATTTTCAATAACCTTCTTAACTATATCAAGAACCAATCCTTCGTCGCTTACCTGCTCTAGATTATTATCTTTAACATATTTTTCTACATCCAAATCTTCATTGAAAGCGATTCCGAAAATTTCTTTAGCTTTGTTACGGTTGATTGTTTTCTTATCAACCAGCTCTATCAGCTTGGCAAGAGCTTTGGACGTGAGCTTCATATCCTTGGCTTCTATACCCTCATCGCTCAGTTTTCTCATTAGCTCGCCCATAATCCAGTTTGAAACTTCTTTAGGGTTATTGCATATCGCCGTTGTCTCCTCAAAGAAGTCAGCCAGCGCTTTCTGACCTGTTATCATGTTGGCGTCATATTCCGGCAGGCCAAAATCTTTGATATAACGCGCCTTTTTCTCAGGAGCAAGTTCCGGCAAACTGCTTTCAATAGAATTAAACCACTCGTCATCTATATCAATAGGCGGAATATCCGGCTCAGGAAAATATCTGTAATCCTGTGCGTTTTCCTTGCTTCTCATAGCATAGCTCTTGTCTTTATTATCATCCCAGCGCCTTGTCTCCTGTACGACCTTTCCGCCGCGCTCCAATAAGTCTATTTGGCGTTTAGCTTCAAAAGCTATAGCTTTTGAAATAGCTTTAAACGAGTTAAGGTTTTTCATTTCTGTCCTTGTTCCGAATTCTTCCTCGCCGACTTTTCTGACTGACAGGTTGACATCGGCACGCATTGACCCCTCCTGCATCTTACAGTCCGAAACTCCAAGGTATTCCAGAGTGGATTTCAGCTTAGACAGATATGCGATAACCTCGTCAGCGCTTCTGAAATCCGGCTCGCTTACTATCTCAATAAGCGGAACGCCGCATCTGTTGTAATCACACTTAGTCTCGTCGTTAAACTCATCATGTATCAGTTTTCCTGCATCCTCTTCCATGTGGATTTCATGAATCCTTATATCCTTTTTAACTCCGCTTTCTATCTCGATAGGAACTCGTCCATTCTGACAGATAGGCAGATACAGCTGGGATATCTGATACGCTTTAGGCAGGTCAGGATAAAAATAATTCTTTCTGTCAAATTTATTGTATCGGGTAATATCACAATTCAGCGCTATTCCCGCCTTCATAGCAAAATTTACTACCTGTTTGTTAACAACCGGCAAAGTACCCGGCATTCCTGTGCATATAGGGCAGCAGTGAGTGTTTGGCTCTCCGCCGAATTCGGTTGTGCATGAACAGAATATTTTTGATTTGGTCGCAAGCTCAACATGAACTTCAAGACCCATTACGGTTTCCCATGCCATATTACTTCGCCTCCTTTACAAAACTATCCGGTGACTTTTTGTGAAAGTCTGTTAAACTCTGATAAGTATACGCTGCATTCAGAATCACATCGTCTTTAAGCGGCGCGCCGACCAGCTGTGCGCCTATCGGCATACCATCTTCATCAAATCCGCACGGCACGCTGATTCCGGGAAGCCCGGCAAGGTTAACAGAAACGGTATAAATGTCCGAAAGATACATCTTTAGAGGGTCTGATAAACTTGAACCCAATTTAGGAGCAGTAGTCGGAGCGGCAGGGAAAAGTATAACGTCATATTTCTTATACGCTTCGTCAAATGCTTGTTTTATAAGGGCTTTAACCTGCAGAGCTTTTTTGTAGTACGCATCATAATACCCTGTAGACAAGGCAAAAGTTCCGAGAAGTATTCTTCTCTTCACTTCTTCGCCGAATCCCTCGCTTCTTGTTGACATATACAAATCTGTTAAATCATCAAAATTTTCAGACCTGAATCCATACTTAACGCCGTCAAACCTTGAAAGATTTGAGCTTGCCTCAGCAGACGCTATAATATAATAGGTTGGAACAACATAATCAATAATAGTCATGTCAAACTCTTCAACAGAAGCGCCGTTTTCCTTCAAAGTCTCAGCAACAGCAAGAACTGACTTTTTCACATCTTTATTAAGACCGTCGCCAAAACACTGTTTAGGTATTCCAATTCTCAAACCGTCAACATTACCTGACAGCGAGTTGAGATACCCTTTATGTTCAACCTCCAAAGAAGTTCCGTCCATTTCGTCTTTTCCGCAGATAATATCCATAATAGCGGCACAGTCGGCAGCGTCCTTAGCAACAGGACCAATTTGGTCAAGTGAAGAGGCGTAAGCTATAAGGCCATATCTGGAAACAGCTCCATAGGTAGGCTTCATTCCGGTAACGCCGCAGAATGACGCCGGCTGTCTGATACTTCCTCCCGTATCTGAGCCCAATGCGTATGGAGCTTCCTTTGCCGAAACAGCGGCAGCTGCTCCGCCTGATGAACCTCCCGGAACCTTTTCAGTATCCCACGGATTTTTTGTCGGCCCATAAAACGATGTTTCAGATGTGCTGCCCATAGCAAACTCATCCATGTTCAGCTTTCCGATGATAACGGCGCCGGCCTTGTTCAATTTATCAATTACAGCAGCATTATACGGCGGCTTAAAATCTCCCAGTATTTTTGAAGCACAGCTTGTCTTTATTCCCTTTGTGGAGATATTATCCTTTATTCCGACCGGAACTCCTGCCAGCGGAGAATCGCTGAGCTCGCCTGAGTCTATCATTTTCTGAACTTCTTCAGCCCTCTCCAAAGCTTCCTGTTCCGTAACTGTGATATACGCGTTAACAACCCCGTCTTTTGCCTTGATTTCATCAAGGAACGCCCTGGTTGCTTCAACGACTGTAATATCACCGCTCTTTATCTTTTTGCCCAGCTCAAGGGCAGTATAATCAGTAATATTCATTTATCCGTTTCCTTTCCAAAATAAATTTCTCAAACGTGACGGCTATTCCACTGTCTTTGGAACGATGATAGCCTCGTCGTCAGACTTTGGAGCGTTAGCCAAAAGCTCTTTTCTGTCGGCGCTTTGCTTAACAACGTCCTCACGCATAACATTTTTTACGGCAAACGCATGTGACATAGGCTCGACGCCTTCAGTGTCAATATTATTCAAAACGTCCATATAGCCTATAATCTCGCCAAGACCCTGCCTGGCATTTTCAATCTGCTCATCATTCAGTTTTAATCTGGAAAGTTCCGCCACATACGAAACCATATCTTTTGTTACTTCCATAATATCACTCTTTTCGCTATAAAGTTGATTACATATTAGTGGTAATTATACCAAACCATAAAATTTTTGTCAATAACTTACTATATATAATCATTGACAATTCAAACACAGACAAAACCAATAAATATAATGTTATTAATATGAAAAAATAATTTTGTGCTAAACTACTCTGCAGCATATTTTGAAATATTTTAGCATTATTTTCACTGACATTTTTATTAAAAAATATTCCATTATTTTATTATAAAACCGTAACAAACGTTTTATTCTCGTTGACAAGACTATGTTTTTCTATTATAATATTATAATCATTTTAATATTTTATGGATTTTCTTCCAAATAGTAAATTTTTTTGAAACGGAGATTGATTTATGGGCATTTTCAGCATGAAAAACTATAATAAACCCGGTAAGGGTGTGGACCCTCTCGAACCCAAGAGCGAGGGCGCTGTTTTATTTTTTGAAATTTTTATCCGAAAGTTCTGGAAGTTCATACAGGTCAATTTGCTTTTTTGCCTGGCAAATATCCCAACCTTTTTAATCGTGTTTTTTCTTTCAGGTACAGTTTCAAACGCGGTATACGGAACGTTCTCAAACCAAATTGCCAGTATGGTCGGACTGAGCGCTCCTGATTTCAGCAACAGCGATTTCAGCGCTATGTACATAACCATAGACCTAGGAATCAGAGCTTTTGTTACTATACTATTTACAGTTTTTTGGGGTATGGGACCTGTAAGCGCAGGTATGCACTATATCCTTAGAAATTACTCTCGTGAAGAAAACTCTTTTATATTAAGTGACTTTTGGGACGCAATAAAAGACAATTTTAAACAGTCTTTGGCTGTTTATATAATTGATTTGATAGCGCTTTTCGTTTTCTTCTACGGTATAACCTTCTACTCGTCTCAAACCAATTTCCTGAAATACGGAAAATACCTGGTTTATTGCTTGTTCCTTTTCTACGCAATGGTTCATCTGTTCTTGTATCCGCTTATGGTGAGGTATAAGCTGACTATCGGAAAACTTTACAGAAATGCCGCGCTGTTTTGCTTGGTCAGCCTGCCGTACAGTATTCTTGTTATAGTATTGCTTCTCTTGATGACAGTAGGCGTTGGTTACCTAGGAATATTTATGCTGTCAAGCGGTTCATTTACAGTGCTTTTCACAATATACCTTATATTTGCCGTGCTGCTGCTATATTCTTTCACAGGGTTCATCGTCAGCTATAATGCGGAATGCCAAATAAGAAAGCATATTGACGAAAATGCAGACGTAGATGAAAAACCGAATTATGAAAAAGAAGAAAAACCGTCAGGAAGAAGATTATATTAGATTTTTTAAGTAATTTTAAATAAATACAGAGAGCTTTTATAGTTTATGAATTATTTTTATCGTTCTTAACTATTTTAGGCTCTTTTTTATTGCCCATTATTAATAAAATGTTCAAACATACTACAAAAATAGTTAAAAAACATCATATATAATTTTATCTAAAAGCTACTCATGGAGGATAATATGAAAAACATTTTAGAATTACTGGAAAACTCAGAAAAGCTTTATCCTGACAAAACAGCAGTATCAGACGGCAAAAGAACTATTACTTACAGCAGGTTTAAAACAGCAGCCATGGAAACAGGCTCATATATAGCCTCCAATTTTAAATTTAAACGCCGCCCTATCGCCATATATATGGAAAAAAGTATTGAAACGCTTATTTCAATGATGGGCACAGTCTACAGCGGTAATTTTTATGTAATACTGGATATAAAAATGCCGGCGGAACGGTTAAGCCTTATAACCAACAATCTTGAACCTGAACTAATAATAACAGACGGTTCGCACCTTTCAAAATCTAAAGAAATATTCCCTGAAACCAAAATAATCTCTATTGACGCCGTTCCTCATAACATAAACAACAGCCTGCTCTCCGAAATCAGAAATAAAACTATAGATACCGACTTGCTCTACGTGCTGTATACCTCAGGTTCAACAGGAATACCTAAAGGGGTTGCCGTCAGCCATAAAAATGTTATATCCTACAGCAAATGGGTAATAGATACTTTTAATATAAACAATGAAACCGTTTTCGGGAATCAAACTCCGTTTTATTTCAGTATGTCGGTTCTTGATATTTACGCGTCGCTTAGGACAGGCGCCGAACTTTGCATTATTCCCCAAAGTCTCTTTTCGTTTCCGCTTGAGCTGTTAAAGTTTATTGACGAAAACAAAATCAACACTATTTATTGGGTTCCCTCTGCACTGGCTTTGGTTGCAAACTGGAAAGCATTTGACTACTGCGTTCCAAAAACATTAAAAAAAGTTCTCTTCGCCGGAGAGACAATGCCTATGAAACAACTGAATGTTTGGCGCAAACATCTTCCGGGCGTATTGTTTGCCAATCTTTTCGGGCCGACAGAAGTTACGGATATATGCGCCTACTATATATTAGACAGAAGTTTTCAAGACGATGAATCACTGCCGATTGGTAAGCCCTGCGACAATTGCGCGCTGGAACTTATACCGGCTGAAGGTGATAATACACAAACAGAACTTTGTGTAAGAGGTTCTATTGTTGCCATGGGGTATTATAATAACCCGAAAAAAACTGCCGAGGCGTTTGTGCAAAACCCAAACAACACATGCTATCCTGAAATTATATATAAAACCGGCGACTTAGTAGAACTGAACGATAAGGGCGAGTTAATATACCTAGGCAGAAAAGACCATCAAATTAAGCATATGGGATACCGTATTGAGCTTGGAGAAATAGAAAACGCAATTAATTCAATTCCGAATGTTCAGGCTTCCTCCTGCATATATGATGAAGAGCAGGACAAAATAGCCGCTTTTCTTCAAACTGATTCTGAAATTAAAGAGATTAAAAAAATTGTAAAAGAAAAACTGCCCAAATACATGATACCTGCAAAGTGGGTGTTTCTAAATAAAATGTTTTACAATTCAAACGGAAAAATTGACAGAAACAAATTAAAAAACCTATATATAAAAGGAGAGGTATAAAATGAATGAACTGATTGAAATTTTAAGCGGCATTTGCAGCGGAGAAGGCTTTGAGAACTCAGAGGACCTTATAGCCGATGGTTTTTTGGATTCTTTAGATATAGTTCAGGTATCGGCCGAACTGGAAAACAATTTTGATATTGAAATAACTCCTGTTGACGTCACCCGTGACAACTTTAAATCTGTAAACAGCATTTATGAAATGATAAAAAGACTGGAACAAGAATAAGAAAAGAGAGATCATATGCAATACAATATGCCTATTTATCTATGCGTGTTTCTTCCGGCTGTTTTGGGCGGATATTATCTGACACCAAAAAAATACCGCTGGGCGGTTCTATTATTGGCAAGCTTTGCGTTTTATTTAATAACGGGCGGAGCGCTTATAGTATTCATTCTCGCGTCTTCACTCTTTATATATGCTGCAGGACTTTGGCTTGAGAGAATAAACCAAAAATACGCCGGTATCATTGCAGATTCAGATAAAACACAAAGAAAAGCAATAAAACAGAAAATGAACCGTGAGAAAAAGATTGTCACAGGAATATCGGCTTCTATACTTATAGGAGTTCTGCTTTTCTTGAAATACTTCAACTTTTTCGGCTCCAATATAAACGGACTGATAAATAATCTGTTTGGTCTAACCCCTATTCCTACGCTTTCCCTAATGCTGCCCCTAGGTGTATCATTTTACACTCTTCAGGCAGTCAGCTATATAACAGACGTATACAGAGGCACTGTCAAGGCTGATAAAAACCCATTCAGAGTTTGTTTGTTCTTAACGTTTTTCCCCCAGCTAATCGAGGGGCCGATTTGCAGATACAGTCAGACTGCCGAAAGTTTGTACAACGGAAACGACTATGATTCCAAAAACATAGTTTCCGGATTCCAGCTGATAATTTGGGGTCTGTTTAAAAAAATAATAATAGCCGACAGACTCAACGTGCTGGTTAATCAAGTGTTTTCTAATTATTCAAATTACGGCGGAGCTATAATAGCTATATCAGTGCTATGCTATACAATTCAGCTCTACTGCGATTTTTCAGGCTGTATGGATATTGTGCGCGGTTCGGGAGAACTGTTTGGAATTATAATACCTAAGAATTTTGAACGCCCGTTTTTTTCCGGCAGTGTTTCCGAGTTCTGGAGAAGGTGGCATATCTCGCTGGGAACATGGTTTAAAGACTACTTATTCTACCCTGTTTCCCTGTCGTCTCCTGTCAAGAAACTTGGCAAGTTTTCAAGAAACCACTTCGGCAACCGTGCCGGAAAACTTATACCGGCAGTCTGCGCTTTATTTCTCGTTTGGTTCAGCACCGGTCTGTGGCACGGCGCCAGCTGGAAATACGCTGCATACGGACTGTATTATTTTATCCTTATAAGCTTAGGAATGGTTTTAGAACCGGAAATTAATAAAATAAAAAACAGCCTGAATATAAAAAAAGAAAGCAAACTATATAAAGCATTTCAAATTTTCAGAACTTTTGTCCTGGTCAATTTTGGAATGCTGATATTCAGGGCAGATAATCTTCAAGTCTGTATAAATATGTTTACAAAACTATTTACAGACTTTAATCCGGCTCAGGTTTTGAGTTTCTTTAGCATTAATCTAAAAGTTGATATTAACGATATATTTATATTAATCATATCCTGCACAGTTCTGCTGACTATGGAAATTTTAAGAGAGCGCGGACTGGATATTAGAAAAAAACTGTCTGAAAAACCAACGGCTGCACGCTGGGCGGTTTATTATGCCTGTGTGCTGGCAATCATAATTTTCGGCGCGTATGGCTGGGGATATTCACCCTCTGCGCTGATGTACGCCTCATATTAAAACGACTGGAGAAATAAAATGAAATGGTTTAGACGTATACTATTTGCCTTAATCCTCATTATACTGCTTTGTCTTGCCGCATACGTGGTGTCTCCAAAAAGCAATGCCGGTGAAATGGGAATCCATTTAACAGACGCGGACGATATATATGCTGAGTGCAAAAACACCTTAGATATTTTCGCAGTTGGAAACAGCAACCTTTTTGCCGCAATGACGCCCATGCAGCTATGGGAAGACTATGGCTATACCTCATATGCAGCGGGTGAGTCCAATCAAATGATTTACCGCTCATATTTTCTGCTGAAATCATTGATAGACAAGCATAAACCTAAACTGTGTATTTTAGAAACGGACGTTGTTTTTCAATACCGTTCGACCGCAAGCGACCTGCAAAGTATAATAAGCGAATACATAAGTGAGGATTTTCCGCTGTTTGAATATCACAACCGCTGGAAAAAACTCACTGAAAGGGATTTCACAACAGTACCCTCCCATAACCGCCCCAATGTTTTAAAGGGTTACGAATACGTCACTTATTCCAATCCATACACCGGGGGAGAATATATGAATGAAACAGAAAATATTGAATCCTTTCATAAAATACAAAAGTTCTTTTTAGACAAAATAACAGAGTTATGCAAAGAAAATGATATTGAGCTTTTATTGATTGACGTGCCGTCCTCTAAAAGCTGGAGTTATGAAAAACATAACGCAATACAAGATTATGCGGATGAAAACGGCTTAAAATTCATAGACTTTAACATAAACAGAGACAGTTTTGGCATAGACTGGAACACCGACACCCGGGACGGCGGCTGGCATATGAACCACAGCGGCGCAGTAAAAGTTACGGAATACTTAGGGAAATTTTTAGATGAGAACTATCATCTGCCCGACCACAGGGGAGAAAACGGATTTGAGCAATGGGCAAACGATCTTGCAGAATATAAAAAAACAATAGGTGAATAGTTTATTTATTATATAATATTTATAGGTTAAGCTCATAAATATTATATAAAATAAAAACAAATATTAATAATATAAAACCATAAAAATACGGATTGACAAAAATATTGTCAATCCGTTTATTTTTAAATTTTATCTCAGCCGGAATATAACAAACCAATCCCGTCCCGATTTAAGGATTAATACGTCCAATATCCCTCGGGAATGCGGTAACTGTCCTTATATTATCCACTCCCAGCAGCTTCATCGCCAGTCTCTCAAGACCTATACCCAATCCACCGTGAGGCGGCATACCATACTTATGCATCATTAAAAAGTCTGAGAACTCTTCAGGGTTCATTCCTCTGGACTTAATTTTGTCAAGCTGCATTTGGTAATCATGTATCCTCTGACCGCCTGTGGTTACCTCGGCTCCATTCAAAAGCAGGTCAAAACTTAACGTATATTTTGGATTTTCAGGGTCGTCCATAGCATAGAAAGGACGCTTTTTGGAAGGGTAATGAGTAACAAAAACCAGCGGCGAGCCATATGTTTCCATTACATACTCACCTATCAGACGTTCTTCCTCCGGTTCCAAATCATTAGGGTTTCTGAATTCCCTATTATATTTTTCAGCAATGATCTCTTTTATCTCCATAAACTTAAACTGCGGAATGTCAGGAATTTCAGAAAGCTCCACTCCAAGCTCCTTAAGCTCCGGAGAGTAATTCGTCTTAAGATAGTCAAACATATACTTCATAAACCTTGCTTCAACAGCCATAATATCTTCAAAAGAGTCAATAAATCCCATTTCAAAATCAAGACCCTCAAATTCATTTATATGTCTTGATGTGCTGTGCTTCTCAGCTCTGAAAACAGGCGCTACGGTATATACTTTCTTAAACACTCCAACCATCATTTGTTTATACATCTGTGGGCTCTGATTGAGCAATGCTTTTTCACCGAAATAGTCAACCTCAAACATATCGGCTCCGCCTTCCGCTCCTGCGGAAACGATTTTAGGCGGAACAAACTCAGTAAATCCCTCTCCGTGCATAAATGACCTAAAGGCGTTTATGATACCGTCAACTATTTTGAGCGCGGCGCGTTCGTGTGGATTTCTCAGTGACAACGGTCTGTAATCCAGCTTTATGTCCACATTGCAGTCCAGCTTCTTCTTATTTATAACAATAGGCATATTTTCGGCAGGAGATGACAAAACCTCTATACTATTGATATGAATCTCAAAACCAAGCGCGCTCCTGTCGTCCTTTTTAATCGTTCCGGTCAGCCTTACGCTGTCCTCTTCTTTAAAGTCCGCAATCGGCTTATCACTGTCTGACGGTTCATAAACACACTGAACCAAATTTCTCTGTGTTCTCAAAACAAAAAACGCAAAGCTTTTCATAGCGCGGATACGGTGAATCATTCCCTCTATTTCAACGGTATCCCCGTCCTTAACGGTTCCTTTTTCAAATCCGTCAATAACGGTCTCAATATCATATTTTCCAGTGTAACGGCTCAAATCAATCATTTCCATAAAATATAACCCTTTCTATTCCTAAAAATATCCTTTGTATTCTATCATACAATATTTTCTATGTCAAGCCCGTATAATACCGTATCATCTTGGAATATCCCCTTATGTTCTACTCCTTATAAAACTGTTGCGGCTATCTACATTTTGTGCTATAATTACTATATTAATACATTATTTATTATTGAAATTTGGATAAATTTTACTTATTTCTACATTTGGGGGAAAACTATGATATACATAGATTTTGACAGAGACAGCTCCGAACCGCTGTATATACAGGCGTTCAACCAGCTTGCCAAAAAAATTAACCACAACGAAATTAAGGGAGGGACGCGTCTGCCATCAAGCAGACAAATGTCTAAGCAGATGAACGTCTCGGTTAACACTATCACAAATGCCTATAATCTCCTTGTCCAATACGGATATATATCATCTGAAGAGCGATCCGGATACTATGTTAACGATATAACAAAAACTGATGAAAATGTGCCCGAGCGCAAATGGCACAGCGACACTCCGTACACTTATAACTTCAGCAGGAACGGTTCCGACCTTTCGGTTCCGGCAAGCCTAAAAAAATCATATAAATACTGTCTCAAGAATTTTATTGAGGACGCATTCTCCTATCCCGACTATACAGGAACATATGATTTAAGAAAACAAATAAGCCTTATGCTCAACAAAACTCTGGACATAAACTGCAGTCCGCTCCAGGTTATTGTCGGGTCGGGTCTCGAAACCCTCCTCGACTCTCTGTTTCGTATAATGGGAAATGATATGGTGTTTGGTCTTGAAAACCCGGCTTATTATAGAATAGCCAGATATATGAGACTCGGCGGACGCAGGCTGTCATATCTCAACATAGAGACAGACGGACCTACACAAAAATCGTTAAACAATTTTAACGCTGATATTTTATTTTTAATGCCGTTTCATCATTATCCAATGTATTATACAATGTCAAAAGAGCAGAAACGGATGATTCTCGATTGGGCAGGAAAAGACAGATACATAATCGAGTATGGTTACGACATGGATTTTGTATATAAAAATCAGTCAAAACCGCTCTTTTCGATGAGCCAAAATAAAAACGTGATTTTTGCCGGAGACTTTCAGCGGAGTATAGCACCCAACATCAGCACAGCTTACTTAATCCTGCCGGAACATCTTGTCAATCTTTGGCAGAAAGAATATTATACCTATCATTCTTACGTCTCAAAAGCCGAGCAAGAGTTTATAGCCGAGATAATTAAAAACGGAAGTTATTATACCAACCTAAAACGGCTCAGAAAACAATATCAAAACAAACAGGAACATTTGGTTTCCTGCCTTTGCAAGCACCCGCTGGGTCAAAAAATAGAAATAAAAAACACGGACGCAGGCACCACAATATTAATGGTGCCAAAGCCCGATATATCCGAGGAGAATTTGATTGTCTCAGCTCATAAAAAAGGGGTAAAGTTATCCTATATAAAAAATGCGCTGGAACAGGAAAACCCGAAAGTTCCTCTTAAAACATTTATTCTTGGATTCGGAGAGCTTTCAATACCAGAAATAGAGGCTGGCGCAAAACTGCTAATGGACACATGGACGCCGCTCCTAAACGGTACTTTATAACCCAAACCATTTTTGAATTGACTTCATAACCCCGTTCTCATCATTGGACGGGGCTATATGTTTAGCCGCCTTTTTCAAATCTTCATGCGCATTTGCCATCGCAAAACTTTCACCGCATTCAAACATCATCTCGTAATCATTCAGATAGTCTCCAAAACACATGCATTCGGACTTATCCCAGCCGCATATTTCACGAACCTTTTTAATTGCAGAGCCTTTTGATACTCCAATCTTCATCACATCAACCCATTCTCTGCCGGACAGGATTATCTGAGCAGATTCAGGGTATTCAGGGAGCTTTTTATAAATATTCTCATATGCGTCGTTTGGAGTATATACTGCAACCTTCAGTATATTCTTTGTATCACAATAATCAGTAAGGTCGGGCACAAATTCCAGTCTCCTAAAATACTGACCGACCTCAACAGGCTTATAACCGCCGACAGAACTTTCCATATACGCGCAGTCTTCACAGCACAATATGGGGTAAACACTCGGCAATTTTCTCGTTCTTTTTATAACATCCAAAGCAACGGCTCCCGAAAGACAGTCACGGACGATTACCTCACCATCCTTAATGACAAACGCGCCGTTTTCGGCTATATACATAAAATTTCTGCTGATAGGCTCAAACTGTTCAAGAACCTTATAATACTGTCTTCCGCTGGCCGGGGCAAAGGTTACTCCAATTTTATTCAGGCGTTCAACTGTCGCACGCAAATCCCGAGGAAGCTCTTTGGATGAATTAAGTAAAGTCCCGTCAAGGTCGCAGGCAATAAACTTTATCATATATCACACACTCCGAGTTTGTTTATTTTCATCAATAGTATATCCCTATAACACGTTTATACCACAGCTGTTATCATGCTGTCAAGGAAATAACTTCTGAAAATAAACTGCCCGAAACAGATTTTTTTGTGTGTTTTATTTTCGTTAAACTCTTTAATCCACTATTCCCTCGCCCAGCTTTGAAATGGCCTTTTTCTCTATCCTGGAAATATAAGACCTGGATATTCCGAGCATTTTGGCAATCTCGCGCTGAGTGAGACATTTTCCGTCTATCAGTCCATATCTCAGAGTGATTATCTTGCGTTCTCTCGGCGTAAGGTTATATTTAATGTTTTTATATAAAGTCTTTATTCTGTCGCCCGACTGCATCTCTTCAAAAATATCCTCGTCGTCATTTTCTATAACGTCCATAAGCATAATGGCGTTGCCCTCTTTATCAGTACCGATAGAGTCGTTGAGAGACACGTCATTTTGGTTCTTCTTCCTGCTTCTTAACATCATAAGTATCTCATTTGCTATACTAACGCTGCGGCTCTGAAAATATCGGATAAAGTACAAGCACATCAGCATATATTATTAGAAAGTTTAAAAAACTATCCGATTTTAGCGGATATAATTTAATCCATCATTTCAAACGCAAAAAATTTTGCTTTATAATTATATTTTAGGAGTGATTTTTATGAACATAATTGTTCATACTCCAAAAGATAAGACTGAAAAAGAAGCACTTATGAAACGCGTCGCCGCCGCGCACGCAGAATATATTTTGAAATATATTGAAAAACTCGACATTTCAGCTGAACAGAAATCAGCATTGATTGATATAATAATAAGGCGGAATAATTAAATATGTTAAAAATTTCAATGATTTGCTGGATCCGCAGAATTATATAATATTGTGACTGGAAGCGCGAGTTATTGTCGGAATAGGAATCTGCGGAGTTCTGATGGTACGCGGAATTGTCTCGGTCGACTTTATATTAAAATTCAAATACGGCGTGTCAACCGAGTAATATATGGACGACTTTCTATTCCAGCTGGAAGGCGGTTTCAAAATAGACCTGTTTATATTCAGCTTTGAGTATATTCCCAGTTTGGTGACATACGGTACAAGCGTATATAAAGACGTTAAACCCGATATAGCTTCACTGAAAAGCAACGGCCATAACTGAGAGATATACCTGTCATAGATAAACAACGCCAGCGACTTCTGTATAATGAACATAACTAAGGACGTTAACACTATATAAAAAATGGATATATACCAAAGCGCAGAATCAAACTCGCCGTCTTGGTATAAGCAGTCCGCGGAACAGCTTGGAATGAGCGAAGAAGAATATTCCGAAACCATGTTTGACAGACTGGCAAACAGCAGGTTTACCGGAGAACCAACCAACTTCTCAGAAAATGAGTATATTGATATGAATATTGGCGTCTATCAGCTCTATAACAATAATAACAAGGCTATGTATCTGCTTTAGCCGGACAACGGCACAGGCGAAAAAGGTGATACCTCACAGGAACTGTACGGAGCAACATTTGAGAAAAACGTTTCCGAAAACTCCGAAACTGACGAGAAATACAGCGGTTGGAGCGACGCGGTTAAAATTACAAATTTCGGTCATGTAATAGATGAGTTCTCTGCTGTATTCGGTTCAAATCAGGAAATTTTCCTATGCGCCAAAATGTTCAACCAAAAAAATAGATATGGGCACTCTCTCCGTCCCATATAATTTTATCAACAATAGTTCTGACAACTTCCCTTCTTTCACGTACCTCTATTAATTTAATCACTGATTCCCATACAGTTAACGTATCCGTTATATAATTGACATCAACACTTTTTTTATTTTCAGATGTTTTAATAAGTTCATAAAGTCGCTTTTTTAATAACTCATTTTCTGCGTGAAGTTCTTCAATTTTTTTAATAATATACTTATCCGCCACAGTCTTTTCCAGCTCTGTGAGATTTTCTACCAAAGAAGCAATTTTTCTATTATTTACATTTAACCCCTCATTTAGTTCTTCAATCTCCGTATTGCTTTCTCTGCCGTCGCTGAATGTTTTTTTAGCCTTATTAAGTATATAATAAAGCTCTTTTTTATCCTCCTCAAGTTTTGAAATCTCCTTAATAACCTCAGCATCAAGCTCGTTTCCTGCCGGATTTGAAACCGAACACTCGCTTCGCCTGCTCTTTTCTTTCATCTCACAAAGATATGAAAATTTTTTCTCTCCATCCTTATAAAATGAATTATATATTTTAGGCCGCATATAATGTCCGCAGTCACCGCAGTATAAAAGACCGGAAAGCAAAGCGGTATTATTTTTAGGTTTTCGGTATGCTTTCACGGAATTGCGCTCTAAACATTCCTGCACCTGTTTCCACTCTTTTCCCGATACTACGCCTTTGTGCCTGCCCGTTGTGATAATCCACTCTTTTATATCCCTGATTTTATTAGTCTTTCCCTTCTTCTGTAAAGTCTTATTATATGCCATAACGCCGCAATTTCCGTCAAAATCTGATTTTTCAGCAAATATTTCAGCACCCAAAACGCTGAGATATTCCCAGGCATCACTATCAGCTATCATATACACCGGGTTTCTTAGTATTCCTTTAATTGAAAACCTTGAAAAATCTTTTCCTTTTCTTGTTTTAATGTGATTTTGTATCATATAGGTTTCGACTGCTGTTAGACTTTCTGATTCCAAAAACTTTTCAAAAATCTTTTTTACGGCTGTCATTTCAGATTCTTCTATCTTCAGCATACATGAGCTTCTTTTTTTACCGTCAACAGTAATAGTTTGAACCTGAACCGACCTATACCCTGTCGGAGTATTTCCTCCCAGCCATCTTCCCGTCTTAGCCAACTCGTGCATATTGTCGCGTATTCTCTCAGCTATTGTCTCACGCTCAAGCTGCGAAAATACTGAGGCAATATACATCATTGCACGTCCCAAAGACGAATCGGTATCAAACTTTTCTTTGATAGATTCAAACGAAATGCCTAGTTCTCCAAGCCGGTCAATCAACTTAGCAAAGTCTCCGATATTACGGCTTATCCTGTCTAGACGGTAACAAATAAGGACATTAAATTTTTTCTCCGACGCGTCATCCATCATCTTTTTAAACTGCGGACGGTCAGTGTTGCCCCCCGAAAACCCCTCGTCTTCATAAATAAATATATTTTTTTCGGAAGCATTTGGATAATTCAAATTTATATATCTTCTGCACAGTTCAATCTGATTTTCAATACTCTCGCCTTTTCCGGTAAAACGTGATTTTCTGGAGTAGACAGCAAAACGCTTATTTTCGTCATTCATTCTGTCATCGGCCTCTCATGGGATTTTAACTATATAATATATAATATTTCTGCTCAAAACTGATTATACCAATCCGCATAACGAATACTGTTTAAAATAAAAAACACGGATAAATCCGTGTACGATTTTAATATATATTTTTTATTTCATATTATATAGTGTGAATATATTTTATTAATATTATAGGGTGTTAACAACAATCAAGTATACTAATAACTTGAATACAAAATGTATAAAAATCACGCCATATGAGATGCACAGTCATTGTATATATGGAGAGTAGACAAAAACTTTAAAATAATTTTAAGATCATATATATTAAAAATGCAGTTTTGTCATCACATTCAGGTGAGTGTTAGCCGCAATAGTTTTTTATCTTAAACCTACAATATCAATAATTTTAATACTCGAACATAATTTGTATATTCAAATAATAATTTGAACACGCAATGTATCCGTAGTTTGTCGTATAAGTAGCGCAGTTGTGGAAAAGTTTTTATAAAATCGATTATAGCAAACTGTTTTAAGTATGTTCACGCTACGCGTGATATGGCAGCTCACCTAACGAGGCGTGCAAGCACGCCCTGCCGCAGTTCACAAAGAACCCCCCTTAATTTTCCGTCTAGTTTTCTGTTGACTTTTCGAATTGTTGAATAATAAAACAAATGTATTAAATTACACATTCCTTTCAGGTGTGGTCATAATGTAATTCATTGACATTGTAGGTTTAAAATAAATAGCTGGTGCGCCTTACACTCACCTGAAGGTGAGGTCACTGTCATTGTAGGTTTAAAATAAATAGCTATTGCGGCTTACACTCACCTAAAAGGTGAGGTCGCGGACATTGCAGTTTTTAAATAAATAGATATTACGCCTTACACTCAACTGAAGGTAAGGTCACAGTCACAGTTCTAACGATTCTAACTAAAAAACATAAAGTTTTGTTTAGTTTGAAATTTTTATTTTATGTGATTTATGCAAACTTATCCATACAAATTAGAACTGCCGAATTTGCGTATATTATGTAATATTTTTTCACTCAATATAAACTAACTTCCAACAGAAATATTTCAATTATTGTTTTCTGATAAAATGTTCTCACAATAATCTTTTAGTTTGGGTATATCATCAGTCACAGTTTCCCACAGCACCTCATTATCCAGTTCACCATAATTATGGGCAGCTATATTGCGTATTGATCTTATATCCTTCCATGGCATTTTATTATACTTTTTCTTTGTTTCTTCCGTCAGTTTTCCAACCAATTCACCTATCTGAAGTATACACATTGCTATCGCATTTTTTGCAATAAAATCACTCTCAAACATCTCAAAATCTAAATTCATTTTTTCTATTGTCCATTCTATCTCATCCGCATACCTTATCATCTTTTTTAAAATAGTCAAATCTCTATCGTTCATATATAATTACCTCATCTTTTACTCCGTCCTTTATAAGTGAGTTTTCCAATGCTTCATAAGTCAGAACATCAACGTGCGTTCCAAAAAGTTCCTCCAAATCATTAACTAGACCGCAGAAAGCAAAATACCCTTTCAAATCACCTTTTTTTATAATTAAGTCAATATCACTGGTCACTTTCGGCTCTCCTTTGGCGTAAGAACCAAATAAAGCGACCTTCTCCAAACCATACCGCTTAGCCACCGGAACAGCAATCGCTTTTATTTCTTCAATAGTATAAGTCCTGTTCATATACATACCCCTCTTTACAAAATTCTTTCACTTATATTATATCAAACCAATTATTAAAAATCAAAATGTTTTGATTTTATAATATTTGTTATACAAACTATTTCGGTATCAAGCTTTGTTATATTATATCTCTTATTTAAGACATCAAATAAATATAAGCTTTTATTGATATCAAAATAAAATCTGCAAAAAATTAACCAGTTTAATTCTTTACATAATCCTCTTACAAATTTTTCCATGTTGATATGTGTGGGAAAAAAATAGGTGCTATACTATCACCATGGAATAAGTATAAACAGCAATAAACGCCCCAACATATAATATTTTTGCGTTAAATGTGCTTCATAATACTGTAAGCGCTGCCTGCCGTCACAACAGCAGCGCTTTTTCCATGCAACAAAAGCATCCAATTGATGTTTTTTATTAAAGGCGCCTAAAAAAATTTTTGGAGGTGGTAAAAATCATTTTAGAATCGGAAAGTACATCATATGTAAACGCAAGCACTGCCGAGGCAATTAAAGATACATTGCAGTCCAAATTTGAAAATATTCAAGTATCTCTAAACTTAGAAGATATTGATAATTCAAAAGAACATTTTATAGTGGAACAATTTATATCAAGCCTAAGCAAAGACAGGAAAAAAGTGTATATTAAAAACGAGTTATTTCTCATACAGTATTTCCTTCCTGAGGGTACAGCTGACAGAAATCAAAAGTATATACAAACAGGTGACAGTTTGTATGAATACTTAGAAAATATACCTTTCAGCAATTCAGTTCTGCATGGAAATAGTATGCACTATAAAATTTCAGACGGCAAACTTGTTTTCAGTATCATGTACACACAGAGACTGGTCCTTCAAGAAACATCCAGTCCTCTTATGGGTAAGTTATATCAGAAAGATAACATAAGGGTATGAGAAAATGTATAATTTTTCAAACAGTTATATCAGCCGCACAGGATTTTTGCCTATACGCCTTATCCGGCTCACGGTAAGCGCGTCGCTTTAATATATTTAGTGAGCCGGAAAGGTGTGGTAATAAATATGAAAAAAGATAGCGGCAGCCCGCAAAAAACAAATTCCATAAAATACTTTAAAAACGAAATTTTAAGTTCCGTTCATGGGATAAAAAGAGATGTTTTAAAGCTTAGTCTAGATGACAAAAAGAAATATACCATATCAGAAGCGGAAAAAATTTATTCAGAAACATTAAATAACTTATAAGGAGAGATGTATTAATGGCAGGAGGAACATTTTTAACTAAAAACAAAGTGAGACCGGGAGCTTATGTTAACATAGCTGCCGAAGCAAAAACGTCCGGAAGCATTTCAGACAGAGGTATCGTCGTATTGCCTATGGATATTGATTGGGGTGCAAAACTTACAGTAATTAATTCCGGTGACAATACGTTCAGCACGCTTGGGTATGACATATCGGATCCAAAAATGCTGCTGGTTCGCGAAGCTTTGAAAAATGCTTCTAAAGTATATGTATACCGCATGAATTCAGGTAAGGATGACACAGAAAAAGCAAAAGCAATTATCCGCGGCATCACTGCAACAGCCAAGTATTTTGGAGAATTGGGCAATGCAATCACCATAGAAGTTCTAGAAGAATTGAAAGGTGAAGAATCAACCGGTTATTATAATGTTAAAACAAGTGTTGGAAGTAAATTGGTTGATTCACAGAGAATAAAGACTGTAAATGATTTATCCGCTAATGATTGGGTAACATTCAGCGGCGCTCTGGCAGATGAACCGGCAGCTGAAAGTATTAAACTGACAGGAGGAAAAAACGGAACAGTTGACAGCTATGCAGATTTTATGGAATATATACAAACCCTTAATTTCAATACTGCCGCATTCCCTATAAATGAGGAAGACGCAGCAAAAATATTGCCTTTGGTAAAAGAATACATTGAACGCCTGCGTGAAGATGAAGGTATCAAGGTTCAGGCGGTTGTTCCATATTTTGAATCTGTCGGCGGAATGAATTATGAGGGAATAATCCAAGTATACAATGGCTTTATAATGGCTGACGGCACTGAAATTGATAAGGTAAAAGCAACCGCCTGGGTTGCCGGAACAGCCGCAGGAGCTGCTGTTAATGAGTCAAATACCTATAAGAAATATGACGGAGCGCTTGAAGCTTCTCCATTGCTGTTAAATTCCGAAATAATTGAGTTGATTGGTCAGGGCATGTGGTTATTTACCGGTTCTGACGGCAATGTCAGGGTTGAAACAGATATAAACAGCTTTACTGAATTTTCAGCAGTCAAACCGCGCGGATTTTCAAAAAATCGCGTTATCAGAGTTATTGACAGTATCGGAAACGATATTAAAGATATATTTGAAAGCATGTATATCGGCAAAGTTGACAACAGCGAACAGGGCAGAAACCTCTTTAAGAAGGAAGTGCTACAGTATTTTGAGACAATGCAAAATATAAATGCAATTCAAAATTTTGATCCTGACTCTGATGTAATTGTAGAGCAGGGAGACGAATTAGACCAGGTTATATGCGATTGTTACATTCAGCCTGTAGACAGCATGGAAAAACTATACATGTCAGTGACTTTGTCAATATAATTTCAAAACACAAAATAAACATTGAGGAGGACTAATTATGTCATATTTAAAAGCACAAGATACTATTAGCGGAAAAGAAGGTAAGGCAGTAGCAACCATTGACGGAAACGTGGAAGATATGTTCTACATCAAAAAAATTGAAGCAAATGTAGAAAAGACCAAATCGGAAATAAAAACTCTGGGCAGGCGCGGAACACAGCACAAGGCAACGGGATGGAGCGGCACCGGAAGTATGACTATCTATTATATTACCACAAACTTCAGAAAGCTAATGACCAGCTATATGCAAAACGGTGTAGATACCTATTTCGATATACTGGTCACAAATGAAGACCCGGCATCAGACGCTGGCTCTCAGACAATAGTTTTAGAGGGCGTTAATCTTGATAAAGTCATAATGGCAAAGCTTGATACTGAATCAGACATATTGGATGAAGAGGTAAGCTTTACGTTTGAAAACGTCAGAGTGTTAGACAGCTTTAAAGAGCCTGCATTAGGATAATTTTGAATTAGGACGGGGCTTATGTCCCGTCCTTTAATATTTTATATTTACAAGGAGGATACAGTACAAATATGAGCGAGTTACAAGATTTTTTAAACAGTATGAGCAGTGATATAACAGACGATGTTGCCGTTTCTGAAAGATTTGTTGATAAAAAGGGGAATTTATTGAAATTCAAAATTAAATCAATGAGTTATGATGATTATGAATCCGCAAGAATTCAGGCAACCATAATGCCAAAAAGGAAAAATGAACAAATAAGATTCGACAGCAAAATATTTAACGATAAAATCATTATTAACAATGTTATCGACCCAAACTTTAAAGATGCTGAAAGCATTAAGAAAAAAGGATGCGCAACTCCCGAACAATATTTGCATGAAACATTATTGCCCGGAGAGATTAACGAACTGGCAAACAAAATATCTGCTTTAAGCGGATTTGACAAAGATTTTGATGAAGAAATAAACGAGGCAAAAAACTAATAAAGGGGGGCGATTGGGAAGCAAATTATGCCTATTATGCCCTCCATAAATTTAATTGGGAACCAAGCAAGTTTATTAATCTTCCTATAAAAGAAAAGATATTTGTGATAGCTTGTATAGATTTAAGAATAAAAGAAGAGAAAAAAGAAAGTAAAAACGTAAAAACATAAAACTCCTAAAGTATATACTTTTTACGGGATATATGGCAAAATATAGCATATAGTTGTAATTTTTTACAATTTTATGCTTTTTTTATACATAAAATTAGGAGGAATCAAAATGCGAAATTACCAACCAAAAAAGAACAACCCATACATACTACCGTCAAATTTATATATGCGTATGCTATATTTAGTTAGAGACTATAACCGCTTAAAAGAAGAATATGCAAACATTATACACGAAATGCCGCACAACGATGGTATGCCAAAAGGAAATATGACCGGAGACCCCACTCTTGAAAAAGTTTTAAAAACCGAATCCATAAGCAGAGAAGTTGGAGCAGTTGAACAAGCTTTATACCAAGTACCTCAGGAATATAGAAAAGGCGTGTTCGATAATATATGCTACGGAGATAAATTTCCAATTATAGCAGGTGAGGCAACGTATAGAAGATGGCGGTGCAGATTTATATATTATATTGCAAAAAACCTAAATCAAATTTGATAAAAATTTAGATACTCATAATCAGCAGCAAATATTCTTAGCTTATTAAAATTTATTTTAATACAAGCGGAATCAACTATTAATGTGTCAAAATATTTTAATCAGCGTCATCTCATCGTATGGGTTTATAACCAATATAATCCAAGTTATTATACTAAAACATAAACTAGTTATAAAATGGCAAATCCATAATGGCATAACTTAAATATGCAGTGATGAAAATAACTCCTTATTCTAATACGCCGTTCATAATTGCCTATTTTCTAAGGTTTATGAGTATCCGTAAAAACTCAAATTATTATAAAAGGGGGAATATCATGACAATTACTAAAAGCATACAATCTGCCCGGTCTATGACACAAAAATTTTTATGCCTGCAACACGTCATTTCGGAAATTGAGAATTGCTATAAATCAACACAAAGTTTTCTTTTAAAGAATATTGCTTCACATACACTAATAAAAGATTTTTTAGACACTTTAAATACAGATAATTTCAACTATAGATTTAAAATACCAATTAATTCTATTCCTGATAATGTTCAAACTATCGGATTATTGACTCACAAACTTCTGTATACACAATTAGTACAAAAATTATTTAACTGCAATTATGAAATGACAAATAGTACCGGATTAAATATCACTGACACTATCAAGAAGCCAAACGCAAGCATATTTGCTGCACAATCTGCTGATAGAAAAAATTATGATAATAATAAATTCAACAACGAATTTATAACAGATAGCGCTCAAAATTTTAATCATCTATCTGAAAACGTTTTGAATAAACGGTTGAATTATATTTTATATAACAACCGTTCTAAAACTATAAATAATTCTACAGCAAGTACTACTCAAACTGCCAAAGGATTATCAAAAAAAATCTCTAACATAAAAATGTTTATGAGCAGTATTGAAAAAACAATATTAAAAAATATGGATATATGGAGAAATATAAATAAAATTTATAACAAAAAGGGAAATACAAAAACACTTGTTTTAAAATCTCCACAAATAGAAACCAAAGATAATAAATTATTAGTTTCTTTGAAAAAAAGCAATTTTAATCTGCTGAACAAAAAAATAAATAAACCGCATCTGTATTTAAATAATGCGGAAGCTAAGGCGGTTAAATCAGAATTAGACCATACGGATATAATTATGAATAAAAATATAATAAACCGTCTATTTAGAAACAGCAATACTAATTATGTAAACAGCAATATGAAAAATTCTTATTTTAATACGATGTTAAATAAAAATGATAAAACAAATTTATTAACCCAAAATGATGCTGTTATTAACATAACAAGACATCAAAACTATCAAATAATACACGAAGGATACAATAACAATATTCAATCGAACTGCATAATAGATAAAAAGATATTTAATACGCTTAATAACTTTTCCGATAACAAAAACATTACTAAATTCAATATAGTTAAAAACACCTCTGCCGGCGCACCTGAAAATATTAATAACGTTTGTTATGACAGCGTTTTTTCTGTAAACAAATTATTTAATAACATACCCCAAAAGTTATATATACCTTTAATAAACAAAAACATCGCATATATCAATATAGGGACAGGATTAAATAATTTAAATATTTTTAGTAACAAAACAAAAAAGCCTTATATTTATGTACTTAATATTTATAAAAAAATTTTTTCGTTATTAACAAAGACTGTTATGCTTAGTAAATTGGCAGAGCCAAAAATGTTTAGTAATTATAACACCAAAAGCCCTTTAAATATTAGCGGTGTCAACTACATTAATAACATTTACCGTTTATCAGACAAAGATTTAACTTCACTGCGCGAAACAACAAATTACGTTAAGAAAAATGTATACGCCCAACCTGTCATTAATGTTACAACCGGAGATATTAACGAAAAGGCTGACATTGACTTTTTAATTAAAAAGATAGGTCAATCAGTACAGGAAGGCATGGAAACAAGCATTGAAGGAGTGGTGAACTATGTATAAAATATTTCTATCGTATAATAACAACAATGAGGTTTTAGAACTTCCTATTCTGCCTGAAAAACTAAACATCAACCGCTTTGGACAAAACGTTGGAATAAATGTATTAAATATCGGCGAAGTAACCCAACAAAAGCTGCCGAAAGCTTTTACAATAAGCATTGAAAGCGAGTTTCCTTCTGAAGAATATGCGTCTTCAAGAGAAAGAACAGGTAACTTTACAGGCTATACCAATCCATATGATTATGTAAATACAATACTGAAATGGCAGGAACTTCTTAGGCCTATAAGATTTGTATGGGTAGGAGGCAGTGTAGAGATAAACTCACCGGTTTCTATAGAGGATTTTTCTTATTCAGAACAGGGCGGGGATGTTGGAACAATTAGATACATACTAAACTTAAAAAGCTATACATTCTATGGACAGGAAAAACTGAGTATCAACGGAGACAGTAATTTGTTCTTGTCAAATTCAAGAGAGGATATGCGTCAGGTACCCAAGTTATATACAACTCAATTCGGCGACACCCTTGTTTCAATTTCCCGAAAAGTATTCGGCAATGATACTCAAATCAATAATCTAATAAAGCTAAATGGATTGACAAGTGCAGACATAGCAGACGGAATTCCAGCAGGCACGCAGTTACGCACTTACTAAGGGGGATGGTTGATATAGATTACACAATGCTCTTGAGAAACTCAAATGAGGTATGGGACATCTCTAACTCTGTAACCCAGGTCAGATACAAATGTTTTCATATTGGAAGATGCGGCGTTTTGACATTCAATATCATACAGAAGAATGTATCTTCAAATCCGGCCTTTAATATTGAAAACGGAAACAAAATTACATTTGAATATAAAGGTAAAAAAATATTTTGTGGATATGTTTTTAAAATAGAATATGATTTTGACGGCACTTATAATGTTACGTGCTATGACCAATTAAAATATCTGATGTACAATTATTCATATGTATTTGTCAATAAAACGGCTTCGGAAATTATAACATCTATTGCAAATGAATTTCAGCTGACTATCGGTGATATAGAAGATACAAAGTTTGCAATTCCGAGATATGCGCCTAAAGATAAAAAACTTTTTGATATTATATACGACGCACTGCGAATCACCGGCGATAATTCAGGAAGTTCATTCTGTTTATATGATGATTACGGCAAACTGACGCTGAAAGAAGTAAATAAAATGAAAACTGATTTAACTATCAGCCCTGCTGTCAACCTAACAAACTTTAAATTTACAAAAGATATCACAAACGCATATACAAAGTTTATAGTTGCATCAAACTATAATGATGATGCGTCAACCACAGATGAGCTTTACACAGCAAATCAATGGCAGGACGACGAACTTATCAAAAAATGGGGTATATTGCAGTATTTTGAGGTAGCAAAAGAAGGTCTGACACAGGAGCAAATAAAACAAAAAATTGAAACACTGTCCAAAATACATGCACAAGAAAAACAGTCAATCATAATTGACGCAGCAGGAGAATTTGTTCGTGCCGGTGAAATCATATCTGTTGAGATTAAAAAATATGATATTAAACAATATTTTTTAATTGAAGAAGCCAGTCATACTTGGAACGGCGGAATGGATTATAACATGACGTTAACATTAAAAGGCGGTGTTATTGATTAATTATATACTTTTAAATAAAAAGCAAAAGTTTGTTACAACACTGAATATAAAAACTAAAACGGGGTGATTTTATGGCAGGATTATTGCCGAATAATGCAAAAAATACAGACTTTAGAACCACAGATATCAGCTATCCCTCACTGACCCTCGGGATTGACTTTGAAAGGAAAAAGATTATAGGATTAATAGACGGTCTGGACGCTATCCGCCAGGCTGTCTTTTTAATTCTAAGCACTCCGCGTTATGAGTATGCGATATACAATTTCCAGTATGGCTGTGAAACAGAAAGCTTACTCGGACTATCCGCGGAACTTGCACAATCAGAGATAAAACGTTCCGTTAAAGAAGCCGTTTTGACGGATGACAGGATAAAATCTGTACAGAATTTTGTTTTCAAACAAGAAAACAGCAACCTGTCTGATTGGTCATTATTTTTTGATGTAGTGACTAAGGATGAACTTGTAGTTGGAATCAAATACAATATTTAATACGGAGGTGAAAATATGTATTATGAACAAATATTATCAAATATGTTGAATAAGCTGCCGGACAATTACGATAAACGACAGGGCAGTATATTATATGATATTTTAGCGCCTTGCGCTCTGGAGCTTGCAGCATATTATCAAACTTTAGAAGCATATTTAGATTTGAGTTTTGTTGAAACGTCAACAGGCAGCTATTTAGAGAAGAGAACTGCTGAACTTGGGATAAAAAGAGAGCCTGCTGAACCTATGATAATAACGGCCGAAATCAAAGATATGGACGGAAACTTAATGTCAGGTCTTATAGGCAAAAGATTTTCTGCAAACGGTCTTGTATTTAAAGCGTCGGAAATTGATGATGAAAATCCAAATATAACACGATTGGAATGTGAACAGCCGGGAAACGTCGGATTTCTATTGACCGATGAACTAATACCTCTTGACTATATTGCAGGATTTGGGTCTATTGAAGTCAAAAATATCACATTAGGGAAAAATGCAGAAACAGATGATGAACTGAGGAAAAAATATATATCTATTGTCAACCATCCGGCATATGGGGGAAACGCTGCGGATTATAAACAAAAGACCAAAGAACTTGAAGGAGTCGGCGGAGTTAAGGTAATTCCCACATGGAACGGCGGTGGAACAGTTAAGCTGGTAATCATAAATTCTTCATACAAAAAGCCTGACGCCGCCTTAATTAGTTCTGTACAAGAAGCCATTGACCCATTAGACAATCAAGGCACAGGCGTGGGAATTGCCCCTATCGGACATGTTGTAAAAGTTGAGGGTATTCAGGAGGTAAGTCTCAAAATCGGAACAATACTTGCACTCCAGCCGGACTGGAAACTTGACGATATAAAAGAATCCGTTACAGAAGTAGTTGATAATTATTTTACAGAACTTGCTGCACTTTGGGAGGATACAGAAAATCTCGTTGTGCGCAAAAGTCAAATAGAAACCAGACTGCTGGATTTGGAAGGTGTTGCAGACGTTTTCAACACAACAATTCAAGATAAGGAAGAAAACTATACTTTAGGAAAATTTGATATTCCTGTAAGAGAGGGTGAAATAACAATTGAAGAAAAAACTGATTGATTATCTGCCCCCGGTCTTAAAAGAAGTTGAAGAATTAAATAATATTTTAGACGTCCAGCAGTCTGAAATTTACAACTTAAAAGATTCTGTTGACAGAATGTTTAAAGACCAGTTTATCGCAGACGCAACTGAACAGGGACTTTCAAAATGGGAAAAAATTTTTGGCATTCAGCCCAAAGCAACTGAATCAGAGAGTGACAGAAAATTCAGAATTTACACTAGGTTAAGCGAGCAATTGGTTCTTACTCTTCCGCGCTTAAAACAGCAGCTTGGATATTTGTGCAATAATGATTATTCTGTTTCATTAAAAGAATACACTCTCAAAGTTAGACTTGCCCTCAATGTAAAATCCAATTATGACGATGTTGCCGCACTGCTGAAAAGAGTAGTCCCTGCCAATATCATAATTGATTTGGATTTGTTATATAACCGATATATGGATTTAAATTATACACATGACTATCTGTCGCAGTATACATATAAACAAGTAAGAGACGAAAAGTTAGGAGCGTGATAAAAAATGAAATACACTACACACTATAATTTCAAAAAACCTGAAAAGACTGATTTTTATAATATCGACGACTCAAATTACAACACAGATAAAACTGAGGAGGCGCTGATTGCCAAGGCAGATAAGGTTACAAATAACGGTTTCATAGCCGGAAATAACGCTGCAAATGCAGCCGGCGGCGTGGCAATCGGAAATTATGCTAAGGTAAGCGGAGCCGGAGGGGCAATAGGCAGCGAGGCCGAAGCTAAAAAAGGCTTTGCAGGCGGGTATTCTGCTGACAGCACCGGGAACGGTGCTTCCGTCGGCTGCGACGCACATTCATATCATGGATTTGCAGGCGGAAATTGTGCGCAGGCAGGAAGCGGCGCTGCTGTCGGCGACAATGCTAAATGCGGAACGTTAAGCAACGGCGCCGACATTGACTGCATTCAGCTTGGAAAAGGCACAAACGGAAAAGAATTTACTCTGCAAACATACAATTACCAAATTACCAGCTGTGATGGAACCCCCTCGTCAACAAGCGGAAAATATCTAACAGATGTAGGCAAACTGTCAGATTTGAAGACTAATGATAAAAGCAATATTGTAAGCGCTTTAAATGAATTGGCTGACTTTAATCAATCCTCTGCTATTGCAATAAAATTTTCGGGTCAAATTACAGCGCCATCATACGATGTTGATATAAACTCTAACGGAAATTGGGAACAAATGTTTAACATTCCCGCTATAGAAGTGACATGCGCAGAATTTGATAAAATAACTATTCCTGCTCAGCAAATACATGTTGCGGAAACATATGACCTTGGTTCAGATTGGGATTGTTATATAGAATATTATAAATTTAATGGAAATATCCAATCAAGCGGAGTTTGCTATAATATTATAAAAAATCCCTATGATAGAGAATTCTTTAAAATCGACACTACAGACAACAGTATTTCGAAACTAAGAATATATATTGGAAATATAAAGCTAGGTTACATTTATAACAATAATAATGAAAAAGATTACTATGGTACGTTAACAACACCATTTGAAACAGCTAGGCTTATTACTAACGGCAATTCAAAAACCAGCAAAAGTTCAACAATTACTTTTGCAGCTAATAACTCATCTATTGCTGACAAGCTGTCAGCAGATGTACTCTGCGACGGTACAAATGACAGAAGAATAATTCACGAATCGCTAAAAAATTTAAATGGTGCGAGAGCAAACATTGAGTTTAAATACGGCACTTATAATTTAAATATTGACGGCATAGATTATTACAGCGATGACCCCGACTTTTCCGACGCAAAAAACTGTGCTATACACACAGCAAATATGAGCATAGGAAATATTATGGGTAACAGTGCAACATTTAATATAACCAGTAATCTTGTTGGGAAAAACTTATGTGGAATTGAAGGCTATGACAGTGATATTATTCGTGATTTAAAATTAAATATTAACTTTTCATCCGGTGCTTCTTCTGTATCCATATTGCAGGGCGGTTCTTCCTCATATTTCGAAAACATAACTATTTCATGTGTATCTTCATCAAACGATACTGAACTGCTTTGGTTAAATGGAGGAAAATTTGTTAACAGTAAAATTATCATAGATGCATGCGAACCAAGTATTTATGCTGAAAATTGTATATTATCCGGAGTTCGGGTACAAGACAACATAGGTTACGCACATGTTGATGCAAGAAACAATACTACTATTACCGGCTGCCGTGGACTTAGCATTTCTATTAAACAAAATGTTTCCGGTGTTATAGCAGCGAACAATTCCGATACAGTAATATATAATGCGTCCACACTTACCAACGGAATCTATAATAACATTACCAGCTAAAAAAGGAGGAAAAATATGATATTTACAAATCATCAGCTTTTAAACAAAGATCAGATAGAAGTGTTAGGAACTCAGAAGTTAGACTTAAATGACTTAATAGAAGATTTTGCAGTTACACCTGAAAATAAAATTATTTTTCCGGCAGCAAAAATAGTTCATCCAAATACATCTGAAAATACTCATGATAATTCAGCAAACCAAATAAATACTACTATTGTTTATGACTTTGAAACTCTGCGCAAACTTAGAGTTCGTTGTGACACAACAGAGCGCAGCCGCCTAACTGGAAGAAACGAAGAAAAATATGTACGCGGAAATGAAAAAGTTACGCATGATTTCTTATATGTAGGCCGAAAACAGCTGCAAAGTTCAGAAACATGCCGGAAAATTGAAGCACAAAGACAAAAATTTCTTTTAGATAACAATTATCGTCAAATAGTTGTTTCACATACTGACTGCGGTTATTCGTTCAGGGGCAGCGAAAAAGAAAAGATGGCAAGAGATTATGCGGATTTCATATGCGACGGTACAAATGACACAGAAGTCTTACAACAGGCAATTGACTCATATCCCGGTGAAAATCTTTTGATATTGCTTATGGAAGATGAATATACCCTCACACCGGCAACAGGAAGCGGAACCGAAAAAGACCCTTACATATGCCTGAAAATAGACCGTGAAAACTTAATCATACGTTCGTGCGACAGAAAAACAAATGTAACCTTCAAAAAAGGCATTGAAAGAAGCAATGCCTTTTTATTTGACATTCAATGCGATAACGTTGATATATCCAACATAAATTATTGTCTTGATGAATTGGATATTGAATATGAGGAATATAAATACCCTGAGCCGACAGATGAAATTCTTAAGATAAAATCGTATATCGAAAGTTTTGACCCGTCGGAAAAGATTTTCACCAAAAAGCAGGCGCTGGATTTAATTAAAAAAAGTATATCAGAAACAAATACTAACGGAGGCTAAAATGGAACATATAATTAATAAAGCAAATATACTTTGGGGAGGTATTGCTGTGTTCCTTGCAACGGTTTTCGGAGAATTTTGGTATTTATTTCTTGGATTTTTGGTTTTTAATATAGCAGATTACTTCACCGGAGTAGCAAAAGCAAAGTATACTAACACAGAGAATTCCAATAAGGGACTAAAAGGTATAATTAAAAAAGTTGGCTATTGGCTGGTGATTGCCATAGCCTTTTTTGTTGCCCGCTCATTGATTGATATGGAAAAAATAGTCGGTATAGATTTGGGCATCACTATATATTTTGGATGGTTTACACTGGCCGTATTTATTATTAATGAGATACGAAGTATACTTGAGAATCTCACATTACTTGGTGTCAATGTTCCGTCTTTTTTAACCAAAGGGTTGGAAGTCGCATCAAAAAAGATAAACGAAAGCGGTGATAAAAAATGAATTCAATTGTAGAAGAAGCCAAAAAGTGGGTTGGGTATTTAGAAAAAGCTTCTAATTCAAATTTAAACGACTTCACAGCAAATGCAGGAGACAATAACTATACACGGTTTGCAGTCGATTACTGCAATTACTTTGGCGAAAGCTTAAATATATATCAAGCTCAGCCATGGTGTGCAATGTTTGTGTCTGTTGTGTTTGCAAATGTATACGGAACCGGCAAAGCTGAAGAAATGCTGGGCGGACACTTTGCATATTGCCCATACGGTGTAGCAAATTTTAAAAGCAAAGGAATCTGGAAAACAATCAATCCCAAACCTGGTGATGTAATAATGTTTAAAGATAGTTCCGGCACAGCTTGTCATGTTGGGATAGTCTCTGAAGCAAAAAATGGCGTCGTATACACAATTGAAGGGAACACATCAAGTTCTTCAGGTGTGGTTGCAAACGGCGGTTCTGTGGCAGAAAAATCGTACAGTATGTCATACAACCGCATATTAGGATATGGCAATATAAACTATAAGGAGGATATAACCATGACGCAATATGAAGAATTATCATCAAAAATAGACAGCTTAGCAGAAATTATCAACACAATGGGGCAGGAGATAGCAGAATTAAAATCTGCCGCAAACCCAATGATATATAATTACATAGACGACAATATGCCTGATTGGGCAAAGGCTACAATTCAGAAGCTTGCCAGCCGCGGCGGTTTGAAAGGAGACGAAAACGGTCTGAACCTTGATGAAAATATGCTGCGAATGCTGGTCATCAATGACCGCATGGGATTATACGGCGAATAAAAAACTCTGTAAAATTATGATATAACTGTGATTATAATACTTTTATAATTATTATAAGATGAGGTGATTTTTCATTACGTAAAAATTTTTTTATAAGATATAAAGTTTTATTTTTAAGTGAACAATAAACTAGCCTCTCTTATAAAAAGTCTAATCATCTTTGGTTTAAAACTCACCAAAATAATTTATATGTATATAAGTTTTTAACGGCATACAAATGATATTTATGTCTAAATTGTTTTTTACACAAATAATCCAAATATATTATCAGTCAGATAACACGGCTTCAATTTAGCTTAACACACGCAATATTATAACACAATATTTTTTACCATATTTAAGGGAGAGCCACGGCTCTCCCTTATTTTCATACCAATTTAATAATATTATATTAAAAAATTTATATATTAAAGATTACAGAAATAAATATAGCAAATAGTATAATTCGTTTGATTAACTAATCTATTTGTTTTTATACAAATAAGAATAATATTATACAATTTTAATTTTGATTTTAATTTTAATTTTCACAATAAAAAACACAGCCTTAATTTTTAAAAAGACTGTGTTTTAAGTTTCTTTATTCTTTAATTTTAAATCAATACTTTGTTTTTAATTAATATGTTATCGATACAAGATAATTTTCATCATCCCAGTCTACTTGATAGCCTAGATTTTCTGATAAAAAGCGGAGCGGTATCATAATTCTGTCGTTTATCATTCGTGCCGGAACGTCCATTTCTTTAACTTCTCCGTTTACCGTTGCCGCTGTATTGTCCATTTGGAATGTTATTGTTTGATCATTTTGTGTTACTGTGGCTGTGTTTGTTTCTTCGTCCCAATTTACTTCTGCTCCCATTTCTTCAAACAATGCTCGTATTGGTACAAAGGTTCGATCACTTATCATTCTCGGCGGTGTATCAAACGTCAATTCCTGTCCATTTACTTCCACTCTTACTATCGAACGCTGTGCCCCTACTACAACATCGTCTCCCACTCCTACGTAATAGTCCCTATTCCAATACAACTTATTTATTACTTTATCTTTTGGGAAATTTTCATCCGCCGTCCAGTCTATTCCGTTGTAAGAGTATAACATTCCTTTTCCTGCTGCTATAAACCTCTCTCCATCATATATTATACTATTTATGTAATATCCTTCGGGACAATTTGCCTGTGCTAAACTTAGATTTGCAGTATCAAAATAATATATTTTTTCTTTGCTTGTTACTAAAAACAAACCTCTTCCATAAAATATTTTGCTGTCATTATATTTTGAACCTGCTCCTTCAGGGCCGTAATAAAGTCCTAGTTCTTTCCAATTTTTTATATTTATACGACTATCTGAATACAATGAATAATTAAAACTTCCATCAGTTGAAAAATAAATATCTGTACAATACTGGGAAGGGGCACCTGCATCTCCTCCTCCCGAATATGGTATCCTTTTTATGCTAAAATAGACATTTCCATCTGTGGCAACCACTCCATCACTATGATTATATTCTGACTCGTTCGCCAACTTAGGTGAATAATATTCTGCTTCTATTTCTATTCCACTATTTAGATTTTCATATATTGGAGCATTTGTTATATTAATAGGCGTCCAATCTATACCATTATTTGAAGTTAGCGTTCCTTTGTTTGACTGTAATATATATAGTCCATTTACATATAACAGTGCTCCTTCCGCTTCATACGGAGCAACTGTCCAGTTTATGCCGTCATTTGATACATATGATTTATATGGAGCATCTAATAAATTTAAGAAAAGTTGATTTCCGTCAGTTGTAACATGTCTATAATTAGTTTCATGACTGTACTTAATCAGTGGATCATTTATTTTTTCAGCAATCCAATCTTCACCACTTATAGATGTCAATAAGTAATCCGGATTTGATGACCATATAACAAACTTACCATTATAATATGTTATTTCTTCATATCCGGGATATGAATTATAGCTATAATTCATATTTTCATATGGATTTATACTTTTCCAATTCGTTCCATCATTTGAAAAAAATAAATTATTTATATTATAAACAGAAAACAAGTCTCTATACTTTTTTATCAAAAATACATTTCCATCACTTATTATTTCTGTTGTACGATCTTTATACGAAGAACTATAAGTTGAATCAGAATATTTATACCCCTGCCAATTAAATCCATCTGGTGATACCAATGCATAATTTGTGTCGTCTACAATAACAAAAACTTTTCCATTATATGCTACTGATACAAATCTGTATTTTTCTGTTTCCTCTGTTTCAACCGCTTTCCATTTTATTCCATCTTCTGATATTAAAATTTCAGATTTACTATATTTTTTCTCGTCTCCACCATAATATCCTCCGCCAACCACCACAAATCTTGAAGCACCGTATACTACACCACGAAATCTTTTGCAATCCGTTTCTACTTTTTGCGCACTCCATTCTGTTCCATTTGTACTTGTAATTATAAGTCCATTGTCTCCTACAGCTAC
>OLQH01000455.1_pt1 | contig 45398 bp, 40 predicted proteins | sample 1672671 | NCBI WGS metagenome assembly OLQH01 (sample SAMEA3136712, study PRJEB25190) | human gut metagenome
TGTAGGTGTATTAACCTACAGTCAGTATGCTTTTGTAAAAGCGTATATGAACGAAAAAACCGACAACTGGATCAAAACTCATATCCAGATGTTTGATTTCTTTGGCGGTGTTACAGAAGCTGTATGGGATTACTGAAACTGGCAGAAAAATATTCGCCAGAAAAACTGGAACAGGTCTGCGCCAAGGCACTCTCTTATTCCGGTAAATATTACGGTGCGGCAGAGCCACCTGTCCGGACTGGCGGCTCTGCCGCACCGTAATATTCAAAAGCGCTTACTTTAAGTTGAATTGCGAATGAATTTAGTTCCTGATAATTACAGGTTTATCAACTTGCTATTTAGCGCAGTAGATGATAAAATCAAAGCACAATAGGTGAGTTGTATCAAACAGCTCCAGAAAGGAGTCTGAGAGGCATGGGAAGATTTGTAAACCCTGATAATAGTGCGTTTCAGGTCGCTCTAAATTCTAAAATCTACGTTGACAAAACGGGTCTGATTGAATACACAAACAGCGTTCTGGATACGACAGATGCTTATATTTGCAATAGTCGACCGCGCCGGTTCGGAAAGTCTTATGCAGCTAATATGCTTGCGGCTTATTATAGCAAAGGTGCAGATTCGGAGAAAATGTTCTCTGGTTTGGAAATCAGCAAAGATGTAAATTTTAAGAAACATCTGAATAAATATGATTTGATTCATATCGATATACAGTGGTTTTTGGCAAACTGTGTTGAAGCAGACAATGTGGTTGATTTTGTCACTAACTCAGTTTTGGGCGAATTGCGTGCGATTTATCCGGAAGCATTGCCACCGGAGGTATCTCGTTTGCCAGATGCGCTCTCAAGAATCAAAGATAGAACAGGGCAGAAGTTCATTGTTATCATTGATGAGTGGGATGTCCTTATTAGAGATGCGGCGACGGATAATAAAGCGCAAGACGACTATATTACTTTCCTGCGAGGACTGTTTAAGGGAACAGAACCTACAAAGTATATTCAGCTGGCATATCTTACTGGTATCCTTCCTGTCAAAAAAGAAAAAACTCAGTCGGCATTAAATAATTTTGATGAATTTACGATGCTGAGCGCAAGCGAACTGGCACTGTACATTGGCTTTACTGAGGATGAAGTTGAAAAGTTGGCGGAAAAATATCATCGGGACTTTGATGAAGTAAAACGATGGTATGATGGATATCTTTTGAAGGACTATCAGGTTTATAATCCCAGAGCAGTTGTCAGTGTAATGCTGAGAGGCGAATTTAGGAGTTATTGGTCTGAGACGGCTTCCTATGATGCGATTGTTCCACTAATCAATATGAATTATGATGGCCTGAAGACTGCTATCATTGAGATGCTTTCCGGCGCAGAAGTAAGAGTGAACACAGCAACCTTTAAGAATGATACGGTAAATATCAGGAGTAAGGATGATGTGCTAACCTATATGATTCATCTTGGCTATCTTGGCTATAATGAAATCAGAAAGACAGCTTTTGTGCCAAATGAAGAAATTCGTCAAGAACTGACAACAGCGGTCGAAAGCAAAACTTGGAATGAAATGTTGACTTTCCAGCAAGAATCTGAAAGATTGCTCGATGCTACATTGGACATGGATGGCGTAGAGGTTGCTGCACAAATTGAGAAAATTCACAATGAATATGTATCGGTTATCCAGTATCACAATGAAAATTCGCTGAGTAGTGTGCTGGCAATTGCATATCTAAGTGCAATGCAGTATTATTTCAAACCAATTCGTGAATTGCCGACAGGACGGGGATTTGCTGACTTCGTATTTTTGCCAAAGCCAGAGTACAAAAATGATTATCCGGCATTGATTGTAGAGCTGAAATGGAACCAGAAAGTACAAACTGCAATGACGCAGATTAAGGACAAGAAGTACCCATCTTCGATTTCAAACTATACTGGTGAAATACTGCTTGTAGGGATTAATTATGATAAAAACAGCAAAGAACATCAGTGTTTAATTGAAAAATACAAGAAGGATTGACCTTCCATGCCACTGGTCTGCTGTGTATAATTCTACACGGTAGGCTGGTTGCTTTGCAAACGGTAAAACCGTTTACGACTGATTTACCATGTTATTTTTTACAGAATATGATTAGATTAGGATATACCTGATGTTTGAATACACATCATACGCGAAAATAAAACTGCAATATGGAGATATCTATGGAAACAGATATTACCAGAAATTTAATTTGGAGGGTAATGAGGATAAAATTTAGTTCAACGCCAGAGTGAGCAAAGGTGCCAGGTATTCTTACGGTTAAGAACCGAGGATATCTGGCATTATCATTAATTGGCATAAGCAATTTCAACGCTTTGAAAGTAAATAATTTGTGCTGTAATTCTGCTTGGATTTGTGTTAAAATATATAATAATACCGTGATGGCTTAATGATGTAAGTGAGGTGGAAGTGTGCGTTTGGAAATTTCAAATTTTGCGAAAATTGATTACGCGGATTTAAAAATTGATGGCATTACTGTGATAGCAGGAGAAAATAATACGGGAAAAACTACTGTGGGTAAACTTTTGTATTGTGTATTTAATTCTTTGTTCGACATTGAAAGTAAAATTGACAGGCAAATAGACAGAGAAATTTGGAATGTATGTCGCAGATATTTACGTAACTCTATGGTTATGGGGACAGCTGTGTCTTCTTTATATAAAAATGAGACGATATTTACTTCCAGAGTATATGATGAAACCTGCATGTTCATTGTGAAAAAAGTATGTAATGAATATCCGAAAGAGTTTTCCGTGTCAAGATTAGCAGATATTGTAAAAAATGCTTTTGAAGAGCATAATTTGGAAGTGGACAAACAACTGGATAATGTTATTGAGGAACTTTATGATAAACTGTGTAATGTTGTAAAAACAGATCGACGAAAAATTGAACTGGAAACTGTGTTTCAGTTTTTTGACTTGAATTTCGCATCGCAGATGCAGTCTTTGAAATCTGATGCGGAGGCGGAAATAAAATTGACAATTAAGGATCATCCAATCTCTATTTCAATAATGAATGGTACGATTGGAATGGAAGGAAATATAAATATCATGCATGAAGCATATTTGTTAGATGATCCGTTTGTTATTGATGATTTGCGTTCGCAATTTTTAGATTTGAATAAATCAGACAACGCTATTCGACCAAGAGATTTTTTGACAAAAAAAATGAGAAAATATGAGGAATCAATTGATAATATTTTTGACACAGTATATGCAAAAGAGAAAATCAGTGAGATAATGCGAATTGTTAATGATATTATTCCTGGCAAAATTGCTTCCAAAGGAGGAAAATGGACATTATCATCGGATTATCTTGATAACCCCGTTGACTTTTATAATTTATCGGCGGGACTTAAATCGTTTGTTGTGCTTAAAATGCTTATAGAGAAAGGAATTTTAAAAGAAAAGGATGTTCTTATTTTAGATGAGCCAGAGATTCATTTACATCCTGATTGGCAGCTCAAGTATGCGGAAATTATTGTTTTGTTACAAAAAATGTTTGATCTGAACATTGTTGTCACAACGCACAGCCGAGATTTTCTTGAAGCGATAAACTTATTATCAAAAAAATATAACATTGCGGATAGATGTAATTATTATTTTGCAAAGCAGGAAAATGGAGGTTCAACATTTGAGAATGTTACCAACGATATTACTGTGTTATATCGTCAAATGATTCAACCGATGATGTTGTTGGATGCTTTGAGGTTTGAATTAGAAGAGGATGATGATGAGTAATTACGAAGTGTTTTGTGAAACAGTGTCCCAGTTTTTTGAAAAAAATGGAATTAGTTTTGAAATGCAATTAACCATACACGATGCTTCTTTAAATGACGAGGGCAAACAATATCTTTACAACGGAAAGTATGATAAATTTCCAGTTGTCTCTATGGATGCAATAGCACAAGAAGGCTACCATTTATTAAAGGAAATTCCTGCAGATAGAGAAAGAAATATAAATACTGTAGATGCATTTTGCATTGATGTAGAGGGAGAATGGTACTTTATTGAATTTAAAGATTGCAAAATAAGTGGAAATAGAAAAAAACTCAGGGATAATATTGATAAAAAGGGCATGGCAAACTGGTTGATGATGCAAGATATATTTTTTTCGATTGGAGAAGAAAAATGCAGTAATCTGATAGATCTGAGAAATCCATGTGAGTTTGCAAGGAAGAAGATAACATATATTCTTGTATTTGATGGGTTGAAAGATCCTTATTCGTATGAAAAGGTTAGAGAAATGGATAAACAGGGAAAACACTATACGCCGAATTGCATGAACAAATTTAAAGATTATTTCTTTAAAGATGCTTATGCATATACGGTGGAGTTTTTTGAACAACGATTTCTAAAAGAAATTCAGAAATTCCAGAAAGCGTAATTTAGTGCATTATACATAATTGTCAATTGAAAAGAAAAGTACACACAGATATTAAAATACCTGCAATTAATGGAAGAATGTGATTTTTATGAATATTAAACAATTTTTATACATTGCCGTTGAGATAAGGTATTTATCATAATGCTGTGGAAGCAATGTCGGTAAAGAACAGGTGGTATTGACGGTTTGTATGTGATTATTGATCGGATTCCTGATTAGTGTTGCGGTTGATAGGCAGCAGTGTTGGCTGGGGATCGGTTTTATATTTCTATTTTCTTTATGGCATTCAGCCATATCTATTTTATTCAAACCGCGTTCGCGGACTTAGAAATTAATATTAAATTTGTGCTGGATTTTTCGAAAACTATATGTTACTCTTTTAGTAAGATAGTTTACAACCAGATCTCGAAAATTGTAACAGACACGATAACGTTTAGTCTGTCACAGTTGGCTGTCAGTAGTAACCCTGGTATATTCAGGTCATGATATTGGCGTTGGGATGGGCAAAGTGTTAGAAATTGCTCTGTCAAACTTAGTATCCGTGGGAAAGGTACGGAGATAAGGGTGATGGAGTTTTTTTGATTTTAAAAAGTGTTGGAGCTAGGAAACTGGAACCAGACGTATTCTATAAAACGAAACAGAGGATGAATATGGATATTAAATCTTTAATGAACAACCCATATGCGTGGGTGATCTTGTCTGTGTGTACGATTTTGTCGTTTGTTTTTGGAATCTACACATGGTTTGCAGGAAAAAGAAAAAAAGAATTTTCATATGTAAGTAACTCCCACAAAATCATCGAAAAAGGGAAAAGCCGTATACCGAAGCTGGAACTGAAATACGAAGGCAGGGATATTGATAATCTGACGATAACAAACTACGTTATATGGAACAGTGGGAATGAAGTGATAAATTTTTCAGATATAGTAACGGAAAAAGAACTGAAAATATACTCCTGTAATACAGCAAACACGATTATCTTGGATGCAAGAATTATCGAGGAAACAGAAGAAACAAATAAGTTTGCAATAATGCAGCATAAAGGCGAATTCATAAAAATAGGATTCGATTACGCAGATCCACAGGATGGTATGGTAGTCCAGGTCATACATACCGGCAGTGCAGCAGATTTGGATATCGGTTGTAAGATAAAAGGTGGGAAACAGATAAAAAAATTAACTGGAAGAAAATACGATTTAAAACCAAGAAAAATGAAAATGTATGTAGCGATACTCGAAGCAATAATTTGCACTATTATGCTTATTTTCGAATGGCTGATTGCATGGGATATTATTCCTGTGAACAGAGTTATTTTGAGTGAGTATATAGATGAGAGTACACTGAACAAAATTGGATCGGTTATTGTAACTGTTGTATATGTGATTGCAATGGCTACATTATATAATGATATAAAGAAAAAATATTATATCAATATTCCAAAAAAATCACGTGAGTCTATGGAAGATAGCGGATTTTAAAAATAAGAAACTTGATGATATGAGGGGGATATAAATGGATACAGAATTAATTTGTAAAGAGTATGAAATGCTTCATGGGGAGATAGAGAAGAAGATAGAACTGCAAAATAATCTGTTGATTTTTATGGTAACAGCAACAGCGACCATTATTACAATAGCTGTAGAAAGTAAGAATTTATTGCTGTATTTATTCCCGTTTTTTATTATCATTCCAACTATGAACAGAATTAGTGCTTCGGACAGATCGGGTGAGGTATCAGCAATAATTGAGCAGACTGATAGCATATGAATGTAAAAATGAAAAGTGTCAGAGAACATAAACACACCGAAACTTTTTTGATATGTTACAATGAGGTTGTATGTTTGGCTTTTTTATTATAGAATGTAAAAAAGTTATACAGTGAATAAAACTTTGAAAAGGAGAAAGTGGAGTATGGATACAACATTGAAATTACCGGTTGGTATCGAAGATTTTCAGGAAATCCGTCGACTCGGCTTTTACTATATTGATAAAACAAAACTGATTGAACAGCTCCTTGAGCAATGGGGAAAAGTCAATCTTTTTACAAGACCGCGACGCTTTGGAAAAACCTTAAATATGAGTACGCTCCGCTGTTTTTTTGAAATTGGAACAGATAAGACTTTATTTGATAATCTTTATATTTCAAAAAGAAAAGATTTTTGCGAAGAATATATGGGAAAGTTCCCGGTTGTATTTTTGACGCTGAAAGGTGTAGAGGGAAACACATTCGAAAAAGCAAAAGCAAAGCTGAGTAAATTAGTTGCGCTGGAAGCAGAACGCTTTTGCTTTTTGAAGAATAGTGACAGATTGACAGACAATGAAAAAGAAAGATACAAGGCGTTAATTCGGATAAAAGATGGAAAATATTCGATGGATGAAGAAACACTGGAATCAGCTTTGCAGACATTGTCAGAACTGTTATTTCGGCATTATGGACAGAAGACGATTATTTTGATCGATGAGTACGATGTACCATTGGATAAGGCATACCAAAATGGTTATTATCGAGAAATGGTATCATTGATTCGAGCTCTTTTTGGAGATGCGTTGAAAACGAATAATTTTTTACAGTTTTCTGTTTTAACAGGGTGTTTGAGAGTTTCAAAAGAAAGTATTTTTACAGGTCTAAATAATTTTAAGGTACTTTCTATTACAGATGCCCGTTTTGATGAACAGTTTGGATTTACAGAAAATGAAGTTGAAAATTTGCTGAAAGCGTATGGGATGGCCTCGCATCTTGAAGAAACGAAGGAATGGTATGATGGTTATCGATTCGGAGATGCAGATATTTTCTGCCCTTGGGATGTTATTAATCATGTGGACAGACTGTGCAAAGAACCGGATGCAAAACCACAGTCGTACTGGTTGAATACGAGCAGCAATGAACTTGTAAAATGTTTTATTGATAAGGCAAATAAAACAACGCGGGATGAAATTGAGCGTCTGATTGCAGGAGAGCCGATGGAGAAATTTATTCGGTTAGAATTAACATACGATGAAATTGATACCAGTATTGATAATTTATGGAGTGTTTTGTTTACAACAGGATATTTGACGCAGGCAGGGGTAACTGAAACCGGAGCATATAAGCTGATGATTCCTAATAGAGAGGTCAGAGAAGTATATAAATTGCAGATTCAGGAATGGTTCAGGGAAAATATATTAAGGAATACGGAAAACCTAACAGCATTCTGGAAAGCTGTGGAAGAAGGAAATACAGAATGCATAGAGAACTATCTGAATAGGACACTCAGTAATACGATTAGTGTTTTTGACACGAAAGCACCGGATGCAGAGAAAGAAAATTCTTATCATACATTTTTAGCTGGACTTTTGGCAGGAAATTCCAACTGGCTGGTAAGATCAAATGTAGAAGCGGGTGAAGGATTTGCGGATATTATTATTGAACCGGAAGATCCGGATGCAGGGATTATTTTTGAGTTGAAGCATGCAAGGGTAGCCTCTGGTTTGAATAAATCCTGTGAGAATGCGATTACACAGATACGGAATCGAAGATATGAGGAATATTTAAAAAATGATGGAAGAAATAAAATAGTATTATATGGTATAGCATTTTATAAAAAAAGATGTAAGGTTGTTGTAGAGAGAATCAATGGAGAAAGAGATTGATGAATGGTTTAATTCTACACGAGAAGAATAAATTTTAGATGATACAAAATAAAATAATCCAGACAGATGAAAACATTCAAGCTTGTCTGGATTGTTTTATTTGATGGTAAAGTAAAAATAAGAATCAGTATAAATAAATAAATAAATCTACAAAGCGTATATTTGCACTTACGACAGCACACCTACATGCTTCTTAATAGCCTCAAAACTCTCCTTACTGATCACATGCTCCATCTTACAAGCATCTTCCGTCGCAATCTCTTCCGGTACACCCAGATGCATCAGCCAGGAAGACAGCAGCTCGTGCCGCTCGTAAATCATCTCTGCAATCTCTCTCCCGGATTCAGTAAGATATATGAATCCAGCATCGGTGACTGTAATATGCTGATGTTCTCTCAGGTGCTTCATTGCCACACTTACACTGGATTTTTTATAACCTAATTCAGTGGCGATATCTACGGAACGAACAACTGGAAGTTTTTTACTCAGTATCAGAATCGTCTCCAGATAATTTTCTGCTGATTCATTTTTTGCCATAATACAAACCCCCTTCATGTACAATTCCACTATAAATAAGTAAATCAAAACTGATCCACCCGATCAATTGTTGATATACAAAATAATAAAAGCAACTATCCAGAAAACTTATCTGAAACTTCCAAATACCGGACAGCTACTCATTAAGTATATGTAAGTATACCACAAATATTACAATATTACAACCGAGTAAACTGCATTTTTCTGTCGGAAATCAACTAATGAAAAAAATTTCCAATTAGTACTTGACATCTAATAGCTATTAGCATATACTAACCCCAGTAAGGAACAAAATCATTGTGTTCACATTGAAGAAAAGAGGTTGATATGATGCCGTTATCTATGGTAAAACCAGGAGAAACTAACACAATCAAAAAAGTTGGCGGAAAAGAAGAAACAAGAAAATTCCTTGAGAATCTTGGATTCGTAACTGGAGGAGAGGTTACGGTCGTGTCTGAAATCGAAGGAAACCTGATTGTGAATGTAAAAAATTCACGTGTGGCAATCGGAAAAGACATGGCAAACCGCATCATGGTATAAGCAGGCGGATTATCAAGGAAAGAGGGAGAATGTTATGAAAACTCTGAAAGAGATTGCTGTTGGACAGACAGTCACAGTAAAGAGATTGCATGGTGAAGGCCCTGTAAAAAGAAGAATCATGGACATGGGTATCACCAAAGGCGTAAGTGTATATGTACGCAAAGTTGCACCGTTAGGTGATCCGGTGGAAGTAACCGTAAGAGGGTATGAATTATCTCTTCGTAAAGCCGATGCCGAAATGATTGAGGTTGAATAATTTTTTTGCCTGTGCGTTAGCAAAAGCTAATAAAAGATAGCGCAGACCAAAAATTAGTAGGAATGTATAACAACATTTCAACAAATAAGAAAAAGGAGCAAAAAAATGTCAGTTAAAATTGCATTAGCAGGTAATCCTAACTGCGGTAAGACAACATTGTTTAATGCGCTGACCGGTTCCAATCAGTTTGTAGGTAACTGGCCGGGCGTAACGGTGGAGAAAAAAGAAGGTAAGTTAAAAGGTCATAAAGATGTGACTATCATGGACTTACCGGGTATCTATTCCCTGTCTCCATACACTCTGGAAGAAGTCGTAGCCAGAAACTATCTGATCAATGAAAGACCAGATGCGATCATCAACATCGTAGATGGTACCAACATCGAACGTAACCTGTATCTGTCCACACAGATCATGGAACTGGGTATTCCGGTTGTTATGGCTGTCAACATGATGGATCTGGTAGAAAAAGCGGGTGACAAGATACATACTGACAAACTGAGCAAACTGTTAGGATGCGAGGTTGTGGAAATATCCGCACTGAAAGGCACCGGAATCCAGAAAGCAGCTGAGAAAGCAATAAGTCTTGCAGAGAGAAAGAACGAAGTCACACCGGTACATGAGTTCGACAGTAAAGTGGAAGATGCGATCACGGCTGTAGGAACCATGCTTGGCACGGATATCCCGGAAGCACAGAAGAGATTCTTTGCGATCAAACTTCTGGAGAAGGATGACAAGATCAAAGAACAGATGAAATCTGTTCCGGATGTATCCGCTGAGATCAAAACTCTGGAAGATGCATTCGATGATGATACCGAAAGTATTATCACAAATGAAAGATATGTATATATCTCCTCTATTATCGGAAAATGCGTAACAAAAGGTCAGAAGGGCGGAATGACCGTATCCGATAAGATCGACCGTATCGTAACTAACCGTTGGCTGGCACTGCCAATCTTCGCAGTAGTTATGTTTATTGTTTACTATGTATCTATTACAACAGTAGGTGGATTCCTGACAGACTGGACAAACGATGTTCTGTTCGGTGATATCATTCCTCCGGCAATTGAGAAAGCGCTGGTAGCTGTGAACTGTGCTGACTGGTTACAGGGACTGATCCTTGATGGTATTGTAGCCGGTGTTGGTGCTGTACTTGGTTTCGTACCGCAGATGCTGGTACTGTTTATCTTCCTGGCATTCCTGGAAGGTTGTGGATACATGGCCCGTGTAGCATTTATCATGGACCGTATCTTCCGTAAATTCGGTCTTTCCGGAAAATCTTTCATCCCGATGCTGATCGGTTCCGGTTGTGGTGTTCCTGGTATCATGGCATCCCGTACCATCGAGAGCGACAGAGACCGTAAGATGACAATCATGACAACAACATTTGTTCCTTGTGGAGCAAAACTGCCGATCATCGCCCTGATCGCAGGTGCGTTCTTTGACAACGCAGGCTGGGTAGCTTGGAGCGCTTACTTCGTAGGTGTTGCAGCAATCATCTGCTCTGGTATTATCTTAAAGAAAACAAAAATGTTCTCCGGAGAACCTGCTCCGTTCGTTATGGAGCTGCCGGCTTACCATATGCCAACAGTTGGAAACGTACTGAGAAGTATGTGGGAGCGTGGATGGTCCTTCATCAAAAAAGCAGGTACCATCATCCTGTTATCTACCATCGTTCTGTGGTTCCTGATGAGCTTCGGCTGGGTAGACGGCAAGTTCGGTATGCTGGAAGCAGAACAGTTAAATGACAGTATTCTGGCATCTATCGGCGGTGTGATCGCACCTCTGTTCGCACCTCTGGGATGGACCCAGGCCGGTGAAGGATGGAAGATGGCTGTTGCAGCTGTTACCGGTCTGATTGCAAAAGAAAACGTAGTAGCTACTTTCGGTATGCTGTTTGGATTTGCAGAAGTTGCAGAAGACGGTGCCGAGATCTGGGGCAACCTGGCACAGGTTATGACTCCGATCGCAGCATACGGATTCCTGGTATTCAACCTGTTATGCGCACCTTGTTTCGCAGCAATGGGAGCTATCAAACGTGAGATGAATAATGCAAAATGGTTCTGGTTCGCTATCGGATATCAGTGCTGCCTTGCTTATATCGTATCACTGTGTATCTATCAGTTCGGTATCCTGTTTACCGGTGGTGGATTCGGACTGTGGACAGTAGTTGCAGTTGTACTTCTGGTTGGATTCCTGTATATGCTGTTCAGACCTTATAAAGAAAGTAAATCATTGAAAGTTGCGTAAGAAAAGTCTGATCTGACTTTAAGAAAGGAGACCTTTGCATGGGAACAGTAGTAGTTGGTGCGGTTTTAGTTGGTGTAGTTGCATTGATCGTCCGCAGCATGGTTAAAGACAAAAAGAACGGAAAATCACTGCAGTGCGGTGGTGACTGCTCACATTGCGGAGGACATTGCAGCCATTAAAGGTACTATTTGGAGGTGTTGACATCAATTGCAGAAAGAGCCAAAGAGTATCATAATTTCAAAATTAAGAGAGCGTGGCTGCCGGATTACCCGGCAGCGGCGCATCATCCTTGATATTATTCTGGATGAGGACTGCTCTTGTTGCAAGGAGATTTATTACAAAGCCTGCAAACAAGATCCCAGTATCGGAGCCGCAACCGTTTACCGCATGGTGAATACATTAGAAGAGATCGGAGTGATCAGCCGGAAAAACATGTATAAGTTTACCAGTAGTGCTGATGATGAAGAGATGGAATGTGTTCCGTATTGCAGAATGGAACTGGATGATGGCACGGTACTTCAGCTTTCCGACAGAAAGTTTCGTCAGGTATTAACCTGTGGACTGGAGAGCTGCGGTTATATGACTGGAAAAAGAATCGTAAAGTATACGAATAATCCCGGACAGGCTTCCTAGCCCCTCCGGGATTTCTTTTTGAGAAAAAATCTCAATTAGAAAAAAAGTTCTTGCGAAATTATCGCGGGGCGATATAATAGTAGGTAAACAAATTTGATAAACACAAAGGAGATAATATTATGACAAACATTTTTAAAAATTTCGATGCAAAAAAAACTGGTATTTTCGCAGGTGGTGTACTGTTCGGTACAGCAGGAATCAAGATTCTGGCAAGTGATGATGCGAAAAAATTCTATGCAAACTGCACTGCAGCTGTTCTGCGTGCAAAATCCTGTGTCATGAAAGTTGTAACATCTGTTCAGGAAAATGCAGAAGATATCTACGCAGAAGCTCAGCAGATCAACGAAGAGCGTGAAGCAAAAGCAGCAGTTGTAGAAGATGAAGAAGTAACAGAAACAGCTGAAGAAACAGAAGAGACTGAAGAAGAAGACTTTACAGAAGCATAATTAACTTGCACAAGGACAGTGTTATTCTATGAAATTTATAATTAAACATGAAATTAAAGGACGTATGCGTGTCCATCTTCTTCAGAACCGTATGACATTTGGACAGGCGGATACGTTACTGTATTATCTGAGCAGCCAGAAACTGGTAACAGGCGTAAAAGTCCGGGAGAAAACACAGGATGCCACGATTAATTTTGTAGGTGACCGTGAAGAAGTGATCCGGGCACTGAAGGCATTCCACTATGAGACTGCCAAAGTGCCGGAAGTATATCTGAAGAATTCCGGTCGTGAACTACAGAATGAATATTGGGAAAAACTGGTAAATAAAGTGGTTATGCGTATGGGAAGCAAGATGTTCCTTCCTGTATCGGTGCGTTCTGTGATCACAGCGATCAAATCAGTGAAATATCTGTGGCATGGCGTGCGGACACTTGCAAAAGGAAAACTGGAAGTTCCGGTTCTGGATGCAACAGCAATCGGCGTATCGATCTTCCGCGGTGACTTTGAGACCGCAGGTTCCACGATGTTCCTTCTGGGAATCGGTGAAATTCTCGAAGAGTGGACTCATAAAAAGTCAGTGGATGATCTGGCAAGAAGCATGTCACTGCATGTATCCAAAGTATGGATGGTAAAAGACGGTCAGGAGATCCTGGTTCCGGCAGATCAGATCCAGGCAGGAGACGAGATTGTTGTCCATATGGGTAATGTCATTCCGTTCGATGGCGTGGTAACGGCCGGAGATGCAATGGTAAATCAGGCATCCCTGACAGGTGAGTCTGTTCCGGTACAGAAAAATGCACAGAAGTATGCGTATGCGGGAACTGTTGTGGAAGAAGGCGAACTGACCATCTGTGTCAAAGAAGTAAATGGCGGAAGTAAGTTTGAAAAGATCGTTACAATGATCGAAGAATCTGAAAAACTGAAATCCAACGTAGAAGGAAAAGCAGAACATCTGGCAGACCGTCTGGTTCCATATACACTGGCAGGTACCGGTCTGACCTATCTGATCACACGCAATGTTACCAAGACACTGGCGGTACTGATGGTAGATTTCTCCTGTGCACTGAAACTGGCGATGCCGATCAGCGTACTTTCTGCGATCCGTGAAGCAAGCCTTTATGATATTACCGTAAAAGGCGGCAAATTCCTGGAGGCAATTGCAGAGGCAGATACCATTGTATTTGATAAGACAGGTACACTGACAAAAGCAGAGCCGACGGTTGCAAAAATCGAAACATTCTGCGACCGTTCCGAAGAAGATCTGCTTCGTATTGCAGCCTGCCTGGAAGAGCATTTTCCTCATTCTATGGCAAAGGCTGTTGTTGATGCTGCCAAAAAACGGAATATTTCTCATGAAGAGATGCATTCAAAAGTAGAATACATCGTTGCACATGGAATTTCCACAACGATCAATGGACATAAAGTAATCATCGGTAGTGCTCATTTTGTCTTTGAAGATGAACACTGTGTGATCCCGGAAGGTATGGAAGAAAAATTCGCGGCACTGCCGGAAGAATATTCTCATCTGTATCTGGCAATTGAAGGGGAACTGGCTGCGGTTATCTGCATTCATGACCCGATTCGCCCGGAAGCATCTGCAGTGATCAATTCTCTGAAACGTGCCGGTATCAGCAAAGTAGTTATGATGACCGGTGACAGTGAGCGTACTGCAAAAGCAGTAGCAGCACAGATCGGTGTTGACGAGTATTACTCTGAGGTACTGCCGGAAGATAAAGCCGGATTTGTAGAGCGTGAAAAAGCAGCGGGACGAAAAGTCATCATGATCGGTGACGGTATCAATGATTCACCGGCGCTGTCTGCCGCAGATGTCGGAATCGCAATCAGTGACGGTGCGGAGATTGCCCGTGAGATCGCAGATGTGACAATTGGTGCAGATAATCTTTACGAAATTGTTACATTAAAAGCAATCAGTAACGGACTGATGAAACGGATTCATAAGAACTACCGTTCGATCATTTTGGTCAATGCCGGACTGATCGCACTTGGTGTAACCGGTATGATCCAGCCGACGACATCTGCACTGCTGCATAACACTTCTACTCTGGTTATCGGACTGAAGAGTATGCAGAATCTGATTGATTAAGTGCAAAAAAGCCTGTAAATAAAGGAAATTTTCTAAAAAAGAGAACCGAAGAGAAAAGATCGGTTCTCTTTTTGCATGTGGAAAAGAAAAAATATGCAGTGCGATACACCGGAAGATTTCAGGAAAAAATCAACAAAATCCACTGAAAATGTGAAAAGTCTGTGAACATTTTGCAAATTCTGAGACATACTTCTTGCATTTACAGGGGGAACGTGTTAGTATGTAAAAAGTAACGAAATTGTTACAAAGTCATTAAAAACAAAGTAACAAGGGCAACAAAAAGAGAGGTTTTACATGAAAAAAAGAGTAGTATGTGCGTTTTTGGGACTTGTAATGATGGTATCTCAGTCATTTGCCGTTTTTGCGGATACGGAATCCGATATCAAACAGCAGAAGGCGCAGGCAGAGAGCCAGTTAAGTCAGACGAATGAGACAATCGCATCTCTGTCTGAACAGCAGCAGCAGATCCAGTCAGAAATCAATGCTATGGATGCAGATATGGTAGACCTGATGATCCAGATTGATGCTACCAAGACAGACATTGCAAGTACAGAAGATGGAATTGCACAAAAAGAAGCAGATATTACAGAAAAAGAGGGAGAGATCGAGACAACCACCAGTCAGCTGGAGGCTGCGGAAGCAGATCGTGATAAGCAGTATGCGGATATGAAGAAACGTATCCAGTACATATATGAAAACGGTGGCAATGAAGCATGGCTGAATATGCTGAGCGGTGCGGACAGTATCACATCTCTTCTGAATAAAGTGGAATATGCACAGAGCATGCATGACTATGACAGAAAACAGCTGGAAGCTTTTAAAGAAGTAGTACAGCAGGTGTCTGATCTGAAGACAGATCTGGAAAATCAGAAAGCAGATCTGGAAACCCAGAAGAGCGATCTGGAGGCACAGGAAGCATCTCTGGAAAGCCAGCAGGCAGATCTGCAGAGTCAGCAGTCAGACTTACAGGCGCAGATGGATGCGAAGAAAGCAACCAGCAGTGATTATGAAGCACAGATTGCAACGGCACAGCAGCAGGCCGCTGAGATCAGTAACCTGATCAGCCAGCAGCAGGCACAGCTGGATCAGATCGCAGAAGAAAAACGTCAGGCAGAAGAAGAAGCAGCCCGTCAGGCAGCAGCGGAAGAAGCGGCAAGACAGCAGGCGGCAGCAGAAGAAGCAGCCCGTCAGCAGGCAGCGGCAAGCGCAGCAAGTTCTTCTTCCAGCAGCAGTTCAACTTCACAGAGCAGTTCCGGCAACAGTAATAGTAGCTCCAACAGAAATAACAGTACAACAAGTAACAGCAGTTCAAGCAGTAATAACAGTACAACCAGCAGTTCAAACAGTAGTAACAGTACAGCAAGCTCCAGCAGTTCCACAAGCAGCAGCGGAGTATCCGGAAGTGCTATCGTAGCTTATGCCGATCAGTTTGTTGGTAACCCATATGTATGGGGTGGAAATTCTCTGACCAATGGTATTGACTGTTCTCACTTTGTATATCAGGTTCTGAAAAATACCGGAGCATACAGTGGTGGATATACAACATCCGCAGGATGGAGAAGTCTTGGAAAGGCAGTATCCAGTCTGTCCGAAGCAAAAGCAGGTGATGTCATCTGCTATTCCGGACATGTAGCAATCTACGACGGTAACGGTGGAATCGTGGAAGCAAAAGGAAGTAAATGGGGAATTACCCATGACAGAAGCGCAAACTGCAAGACCATTCTTGCGATTCGCCGGTTTACCTGATTGTGATACAGATACTTTGAAAGTATCTAACGGTTCAGCAGGTAATATTATAATAGGTAGAAACACAGTAGATGTATCGTCAGAAGGATTCATGTAATGACCAGATGATATATATTGTGATATAAAAGAAAAGTGATCAGAATCTAGAGTTCTGGTTGCTTTTCTTTTTTTGCGTGAACAATGAACCAAAATCCATGCCTGCATGTGAGTTTATATAACATAGCAGTTTGAAAGGTTTTCACGAATTTTACTTGCATTTTCAACAGAACGTGATAGAATAAAATATGAAAATCAGCACTCGTAAAGAATGAGTGCTAACAAAAGAAGAACAAGGAGGAAACATCATGATTACATTGCCCATTTCTGACCTGTTGTTACTGCCAGGCGTGACATTTTTCTTTAAAAAAGATGTGTTTCCCAGTGGAGAGATAACAGCAGAGTCTGTTGGAGAAGATATATTATTTGTAATGGAAAAAGAAGAGAAGGAACAGATGACACCGGATGATTTTTATCCGATCGGTGTGATCGGCGCGATCGACAGCGTGGATGACGAGGGAAATGTGCGCGTGAAAGTGAGAGAGCGTGTACAGATCTCTGATATCGAGCTGGAGAAAGACGGCGTGATCACGGCGGATGCTTCGATCCTTCCAGATGTGGACGATTTCCCGAAGGAAGAGGCGAAGGCTCTGTTTGAGAAAATGAAACAGGATATTCTTCGGTTTATCAAAGGATTTCCGTGGGGCGTCTGGGCGCGTGGCGTGATTCTGCACTGGAAGAATGTGGAAGAGATCGGATGTGCGCTTTCATCTTATTTTAATATCACATGGGAAGAAAAATATGGTATCATAGAGACAGATTCGAAGAGAGAACGGTGCAAAAAGATTGAGGAAGCTGTTTATGAATTTATGGAGGTCTTCCAGGTGGGAGAAGAAGCCGAGGAAGCCCAGAAAGAGATTCATGAACAGGTGTACCGGGAATCTGCCATTAAAAAGCAGATCGAACTGTTGCAGCAGCAGCTCGATGAGATGCATCCGGAAAATATCTCGGATGTGCGGAAGTTTGAGACGAAGATCGCACAGTCCGGTATGAACGAGGAAGCCCGAAAAGAGGCGGAGAAAGTTCTGAATCGAATGAAACAGGAAGGAAAAGACAGCCACGAATACGGTATGCTGTACGATTATCTGGATTTTGTGACTTCCCTTTCCTGGAAGACAGAGGAACAGACCGAGATTAATCTGCAGGAAGCAGAAGAGATTCTGGACGAAGATCACTATGGTCTGAAAAAAGTAAAAGACCGTATCATCCAGCAGCTTGCGGTAATGGCACTGAATAAAAAACAGTCCGGCTCGATCCTGCTGTTCGTGGGTGCGCCTGGTACCGGTAAGACCAGTATCGGACAGAGCATTGCGAAAGCGCTGCACCGTGAATATGTGAGAATCAGTCTTGGTGGTATCCGGGACGAGGCAGAGATCCGTGGACACAGAAGAACGTATGTGGGAGCGATGCCTGGCCGGATCATGGAAGGCATGAAACGGAGCAAAGCACAGAATCCGGTTATGGTACTCGATGAGGTGGACAAGCTGGCGAAAGATTACGGCGGAGATCCGGCGAGTGCTCTTCTAGAAGTGCTGGATCCGGAACAGAACTACAGCTTTACCGACCATTATATGAATGTACCGTATGATCTGTCGAATGTATTTTTCGTATGTACGGCAAACAGTACGGATACGATTCCGGAACCATTACTGAACCGTATGGAAGTGATCCAGTTCCCGGGGTATACACCGGTGGAGAAGTTTCATATTGCGAGAAAACATCTGCTTCCGAAGGCGATGAAAGCGATGGGAATCAAGGCGCAGAATCTGAAAGTTACCGATGGAGCGCTGGAAAAAGTCATTGCAGAATATACCGCAGAGTCCGGTGTGCGTGGTTTAAAGAAACAGATCGATGTTCTTTGCCGGCATGCGGCAGTGAAACTGGTAAAAGGAGAACAAAAGAGTATTACCGTCAATGAAAAACGGGTGCAGGAGTTTTTAGGACAGGGAATCATTCACGATACGATCCTGAAACATCCGCAGCCGGGTGTGATGACCGGCCTGGCATGGACCAGCGCAGGCGGTGAGATCCTGTTTATTGAGACTTCCTTCACGAAAGGATCCGGCAAGATCATCATCACCGGACAGCTGGGAGATGTGATGAAAGAATCGGCACAGATCGCGATCACACTGGTGAAAAAACGCTACCCGGACAAAGCGGATTTATTTAAAGAAAATGATCTGCATATCCATGTGCCGTCCGGTGCGGTTCCGAAAGATGGTCCTTCCGCCGGTATTACACTGGTGACAGCGCTGACTTCCCTGGTAACGGACACACCGATCAACCCGGAATACGCCATGACCGGTGAGGTATCCCTGCGTGGCGGTGTGATGCCGATCGGCGGTCTGCCGGAGAAACTGATGGCAGCACAGCGGGCAGGCATCAAAAAAGTATTGATTCCGGCGGAAAATGAACGGGATCTGGAAGAAGTAGCAGAAGAAGTGAAAGAAAAACTGGAAATTGTCCCGGTAGAGACGGTGGAGCAGGTTATGAAACTGGTGTTTGCCTGAACGAACGGGAAGGCAGCAGACAGAAAAGAACAGGGTGAACAAAGAGATGGATACAAGAGAAGTATTGGAAAAAGTAAAACAGGGTGAGATTTCTATCGAGGAAGCGGAGCATTATTTTCGGAAGGCTCCGTTTGACGAGATGGGTTATGCAAAGCTGGATATGCACCGGCAGATCCGCTCCGGATTTCCGGAAGTGATTTTCTGCAGCGGAAAGGCAGATGCACATCTGGTGCCGATCGTAAAGCGGCTGTATGAAGCAAACGGAGAGGTATTTGGAACCCGAGCTTCCGAGCAGCAGTATGAGATGTTGAAAGAAATTTATCCGGAGATTCAGTACGATCCGATTTCACATATTCTGAAAATAGAGAAAAAAGAAAAGAAAGAGGGTGTTGGTCTGATCGCTGTGTGTACAGCAGGAACGGCGGATATCCCGGTAGCGGAAGAGGCTGCACAGACGGCAGAATATTTCGGGTCAAACGTAGAGCGGATTTATGATATCGGTGTGGCAGGGATCCACCGTCTCTTTGCCAGACTGGATGCGATCCAGGATGCGAACTGTGTGATCGCAGTGGCAGGTATGGAAGGTGCGCTGGCAAGTGTACTGGGCGGTCTGGTGAACAAGCCGGTGATCGCTGTTCCTACCTCGGTTGGCTATGGCGCCAGCATGAACGGAATCTCCGCACTGCTTACAATGATCAATTCGTGCGCGAACGGAATCGCAACCGTAAATATCGACAACGGTTACGGCGCCGGTTACATTGCGACACAGATCAACCGGATGGGTTTGAAAGAAAAATAGAAAGATAAAATAAAAAGAAGGAAGATATCGAAACCACGATCATTCTGATGGCTCGATATCTTCCTTCTTTAAGTTTAATAAGTACCACTTCGTATCTTTTCCCGGTACTGTCGGGGTGTCATACCAATCTGCTGTCGGAAGTGATAACAGAAAGCAGCAGAATCACGGAATCCACAGGAATAGGCAATTTCTGTCACGGTATAATTCTGTGTCTGCAACAGTTTTGCCGCCGCGCGGATCCGGTACTGGAGAAGATATTGTTTGGGAGAAATCTGTGCCTCCCGCATGAAGATCTTATACAGATACGTTCTGTCCACACCTATATAGTCCGCAATATCCTGAATCCGGAGATTGTAGGAATAATTGTTGGTGATATATTCAAGTGCCCGCTGATAATACTGTTCGTTATGATCGCTTCGCCCGCCGCTTTCCGGCCGGGTCATACAGGAAAACAGCTGTAAGAATGCAGAAGCGAGTGCCAGAGGATTCTTCTCCGGGGAAAAAAACAGGGTATTCAGCTGGAGCATAGGCTGACAGCACAGATCCGATGGACTGTAAAAGACCGGTGAAGAGCGAAGGACAGTTGTATTCAGTATCTTTTCTACACAATTTCCGTCAAATCCAACCCAGGCATATTCCCAGGGATCCTCTTTATCTGCCTGATAATAATGTGTCTGCATCGGTTCGATCAGAAAGGCATCTCCGGAAGAAAGGGCATATTCTTTTCCATGATACAAAAAGGTCCCCTTTCCGTGCAAAATCACGTGAAGTAAATAATGGGGGCGGATAGCCGGCCCCCAAAAATGTCCGGGAGCACATTGCTCCCTTCCGCAATAATAGATACGAAGTGCAGTGGTATGTTCCGTATTTGGATGTTCCACAGCCATAACATTCCTCGCTTTTATTTATTACGATGTCCTCTGTATTTTTCTTCACAGTATTTGCAGCGGTATACTTCTTTCTCCGGATCGGTCAGGATAAATACCTGATCCAGTTCCTGTTCAATCGAAGTGATACAACGTGGGTTTTTGCAACGGATCACGTTGACTACCTGAGAAGGCAGATGCAGTTCTTTCTTTGAAGTGATCTTGCCGTTCTGGATCACGTTCACCGTGATGTTGTGATCGATAAACCCGAGAATGTCAAGATCCAGCATATCTACGTTACACTCTACTTTGATGATATCTTTTTTGCCCATTTTATTGCTGCGGGCATTTTTGATGATGGCAACACAGCAGTCCAGCTTGTCCAGTTTCAGATCATGATAAATTGTCATGGATTTGCCGGCTTTGATGTGGTCCAGAACAAATCCCTCTTCGATACGTCCTACATTTAACATACTTTTACCTCCAGTAACGTCAGGATCAGTGCCATACGGACATAGACGCCGTACTGTACCTGTTTAAAATATGCAGCTCGCGGGTCAGAATCTATCTCAGTGGAGATCTCATTGACACGTGGCAGTGGATGCAGAACCAGCATATCCGGTCCGGCGAGTTTCATTTTCTCTTTGTCCAGAATATAGAAGTCTTTCATACGGACATAATCGTCTTCGTTGAAGAAACGTTCTTTCTGTACTCGTGTCATGTAAAGAACATCCAGTTTTGGCAGTGCGTCTTCGAGACGGGTTACTTCCTCAAACTCATGACCGCTGGCTCTCAGAACATCTTCACGGATATAGTCCGGGATACGGAGTTCTTCCGGGGAGATCAGGACGAATTTTACATTCGGATAGCGAACCAGAGCTTCGATCAGAGAGTGTACGGTACGTCCAAACTTCAGATCGCCGCAAAGACCGATCGTAATGTTATCCAGCCGTCCTTTCAGAGAACGAATCGTCAATAAATCAGTTAATGTCTGGGTAGGATGTTGATGTCCGCCGTCACCGGCATTGATCACGGGAATTTTGGAAACTAAAGAAGCGACCAGTGGGGCACCCTCTTTCGGATGACGCATAGCACAGATATCTGCAAAACAGGAAACAACGCGAATGGTATCAGAAACGCTTTCACCTTTGGAAGCGGAACTGGAATCGGCGGAAGAAAAACCAAGAGCCTTTCCACCAAGATTCATCATGGCAGCTTCGAAACTGAGACGGGTACGGGTACTTGGTTCATAGAACAAAGTTGCAATTTTTTTACCGTCACAGGCGTGCGCGTATTTTTCCGGGTTTCGTTCAATGTCATTTGCCAGATCCAGCAGATGCTCAAGCTCCTCAACGGAGAGATCCAGAGGACTCATCAGATGTCTCATCATATACCTCCTTGTATGTCATAAAACTATACAGAGTACCATCATTTTTTACTCTGCCTTACATCATATAATAAATACTTTTGGATTGCAAGAGAAAAATGAAGGATTTTGTCGGAACCATAACGGAACAACTGTTCCTTGTCAAATGGTGTCGTTTGTACTATAATAACAGCAGTTTACTCGCAATAGGAGGTTCCGTATTTTATGGATTATATAAAAGCAAGAACATATATAGATGAAAGTCATCGGTTCGGCGGTGAGATGGGTCTGGAGGCGATTACCTGTCTGCTGGAGAAACTGGGAAATCCGCAGGATGATCTGCAGTTTCTCCATATTGCCGGAACGAATGGAAAAGGAAGCGTGGGGGCTTATCTGGCAGCAGTTCTTCAGGAAGCAGGGTACCGGATCGGCAGATTTATCTCTCCGACACTGTATGAATACCGGGAACGGATCCAGATCAACGGAGGATATATCGCAGAAGAAGCATTTGGCCGTCTGATGGATCCGGTAGTGAAAGCAATCGGGGAACTGAAAGCGGAACAGAAGCCTCTGCCGTCTCCGTTTGAGATTGAAACGGCACTTTCTTTTCTATATTATAAGGAAAAGCAATGTGATTTTGTCCTGCTGGAGTGCGGCATGGGCGGAAAGACCGATGCGACGAATGTGATCCGGAATACAAAACTGGCGGTGATCACATCGATCAGTATGGATCATATGGAGTATCTGGGGGATACTCTGGGAGCGATCGCCGGGCAGAAAGCCGGTATTATCAAACCGGGCAGCCGGGTTGTTACCTGCAGACAGGAAAAAGAAGCGATGGATGTCATCGAACAGGTCTGTAAAGAGAAGGGATGTCCGCTGTATGTGGGAGAGAAAACACAGGCAGAGCTTGTGACGGCAGATCTTGATCATATGGTATTTACCTACCGGGAAGAAACCTATATGATTCATCTGGCAGGTTCGCACCAGCTGGAAAATGCAGTGCTTGCGCTGGCGGGAATCCGTGCTTTGCAGGATGCGGGCTATCGGATTTCTTTCGAACAGATCCGAAACGGAATGGAAAAAGCACGGTGGAATGGAAGATTTACTATTCTGAGAAAGAACCCGTATCTGGTGGTGGATGGCGCACATAATCCGGATGCGGCGAAAAAACTGCAGGAGTCTTTGCGGATGTATTTTCCGGATCGGGAGTTTGTCTTTCTGATGGGTGTTTTTCGGGATAAACAGTACGACGCGATCGCAAAACGAATGGCGCCGATGGCAAAGGAAATCGTTGCGATGGAAACGCCGGATAACCCGCGGGCACTTCCGGCGGAGAAACTGGGAGAAGTTCTGAAAAAATATCAGTCACCGGAACATGTTCATGTAGCCGGCTCTTTGGAGGAAGCCCTGCAGCTGGGGGAAGAACTGGCGAAAAAAGAAGATGTGATCGTGGCTTTTGGTTCACTGTCTTTTATCGGCGATCTGACAAAATTAAGCGAAAAAATGGGATAGGAAAAAGAAAGTATGGATAATAAAACATTGGATTTACTCGAGATCAGAGATCAGATTGATACCATTGACAAAGAAATCGTAGAACTTTTCGAGAAACGGATGCAGCTGAGTGCAGATGTGGCGGAATATAAGATTTCCAACAACAAAGAAGTGCTGGATCCGAAGAGAGAAAAAGAAAAACTGATGACACTGGAACACTATGCATCCAACTCCTTTAACCGGGTCGGCGTATACGAACTGTTTCGTCAGATGATGGCGATGAGCCGTAAATTACAGTACCGTATCCTGGCTGAGCACGGAAAAGCAGGAAACATTCCGTTCCGTAAAGTGTCTTCCCTGCCGATGCAGAAGGCAAAAGTGGTATTCCAGGGTGTGGAAGGAGCATACAGTTTTACCGCGATGCACAGCTTTTTCGGAGAGTCTATCGAGAATTATAATGTGGAAACCTGGCGGGATGCGATGGAAGCGATCAAAAACGGCGATGCAGATTATGCCGTACTTCCGATCGAAAATTCTACTGCGGGCATCGTAGCAGATATCTATGATCTTCTGGTGGAATATCATCACAGTATCGTCGGCGAGCAGATCATTCAGGTGGATCATGCGCTGATGGCACTGAAAAATTCCACACTTGAAGACATTAAGACGGTATATTCTCATCCGCAGGCACTGTCCCAGTGTAAAAAATTCCTGGAAGAGCATCCGGAATGGAAAGCGGAGAAATATCTGAACACCGCAATGGCAGCAAAAAAAGTAAAAGAAGACGGAGATCTGACACAGGCAGCGATCGCAAGTCCATATGCGGCACAGTGCTTCGGATTACAGATCTTAAAACCGCATGTATTCTCCAGCCAGCAGAATTCCACCCGGTTTATTATCGTATCCAAAGAAGAAATCTATCAGGAAGAAGCAGGAAAAATCAGTGTATGTTTTGAGATCCCTCATGAGAGCGGAAGTCTGTATAACACACTGTCCCATTTTATCTACAATGATCTGAACATGACAAAGATCGAATCCCGCCCGATTCCTGAGAAAAAGTGGGAATATCGTTTCTTTGTTGACTTTGAAGGTAACTTAAGTGACAGCGGTGTGAAAAATGCGCTGTACGGTATTTCCAGAGAGGTAAACAATCTGCGGATCCTTGGAAATTATTAATGATACATGAGAACTGTCCGGCTGTGAAGACAGGGAACAGCCGGAATAAGCAATTACATATTAGATGTAAGAAAGACAGGTAAAGACAATGACAGGAATAAGAGAATGCATTTTGTATCGTGATTTTGAACAGGGCGAATTGCTGGAGAAGATGACTATGCTGATGGAAGATATCTCTCATCCGAAGGTGCTCTACGGAAAGGGCGGGGAGTATTTTGCGTGTATTCATCAGCTGGTGGAGATGGCAGGAACCTATGGATTTGCGGGAAATCTGTGGCATGATTATCTGACCTATCTGCTGGTCAATCATGAAAATGCATTCAGTACCGCCTGCGAGATCGTCGGACCGGTGGAAGGCACTATTAATGCGTTTGCAATGCATGATTTTGAGATCTTTAAACAGCTGTATGATTTTGATCTGAAAGAACTGGAAAAGATTTATCCATCCGTGGACAGCAGCCTGATCACCAATTATCAGAATATCAACGAGGGCAGCAAGTTCTTTAACAAACGCATCCGCGACCGGATCTGCACACTGGCAGAAAAACTGGCAAAGGCAGAGTCCACAAAAGAGTTCATGGATGATATGGTACAGTTTTATAAGGAATTCGGTGTTGGTAAACTGGGTCTTCACAAGGCATTCCGTATCGATGGAACCGTGACTCCTGCCCGGATCGTACCGATCACGAATATCGCACATGTGCATCTGGATGATCTGGTTGGATATGAGATCGCGAAGAAGAAACTGATCGACAATACAGAGGCTTTCGTACAGGGACGTCCGGCAAACAACTGTCTGCTGTTCGGTGATGCAGGTACCGGTAAATCTTCCAGTATCAAAGGTATCCTGAATCAGTATTATGATCAGGGACTTCGTATCATCGAGGCGTATAAACATCAGTTCAAGGATCTGAACGATATTATCGCACAGGTGAAGAACCGGAATTACAAGTTTATTATTTATATGGACGATCTGTCTTTTGAAGAGTTTGAGATCGAGTACAAATATCTGAAAGCTGTAATCGAGGGTGGTCTGGAGAAGAAACCGGATAATATCCTGATCTATGCGACTTCGAACCGCAGACATCTGGTTAGGGAGAAATTCTCGGATAAAGAGGAGAGAAGAGATGATCTGCATGCATCCGATACCGTACAGGAGAAGCTGTCGCTGGTTGCACGTTTTGGCGTGTCTATTTTCTTCTGCGCACCGGATAAGAAACAGTTCCAGAATATCGTGAAGACGCTGGCTGAGAGACACCATGTGGAGATGCCTGAGGAGGAGCTTTTGCTTGAGGCGAATAAGTGGGAGTTGCAGCATGGGGGGCTGTCGGGTCGGACGGCGCAGCAGTTTATTGATTATCTTTGTGGCAAGACGGAAAATGAGTAAATAAAATATAGGTTTCGGCTAAGGGGACGCGGCTGAACTGGGATTCCTTGGGTGAACAACGTGGGCAGGGCAACTTTGAACTAGCCACTAACCGCCCACAAAGTGTTGTTCACCCAAGGAATCCCAGTTCAGCCGCTGTTTGTTAGCAGAGAACTGTTTGTTGGCGGAAACCAATGGGGACGGAGAGTTGTGGCTTTTTTTTCGGGGCTTGCAGATTGCGGAAATGATTTTTCAGACACGCTCTAGAGAAGGGTTCGTGAGATTTTAAGTTTTTGGTAAGGACTTTGGTGGGGGAATGGTGGTACACTGTAGGGGAACAGGTGGGCGGGTTGCCCGGTGGAGTACGAAAAAATATTTGGAAGTGACTGTTCTGTTTGGCAGAGAGGATTCTGTGAGGCAAGGATGGGTAACATTCTGAGAAATACATAATAGGATATGGAGGATATGGGAGATGAAAGAGACTAGAATTTTAGTCGTGGATGATGAACAGGAGATTGCGGATCTGTTGGAGTTGTATCTGATCAGTGACGGGTATCAGGTGGTGAAGAGTTCGGATGCGCTGGAAGGGCTTGCGATTATGGAGCGGGAGAAGATTGATCTGGTGCTTTTGGATATTATGATGCCGAAGATGGACGGGTTGGAGATGTGCCGGAGGATTCGGGAGAAGCACAATGTGCCGATTATTATGGTAAGTGCCAAGACACAGGAGCTAGATAAGATTGTGGGACTTACGACCGGGGCGGATGATTATGTGACGAAACCGTTTAATCCGCTGGAACTGATGGCGAGGGTGAAATCTCAGCTTCGGCGTTACCGGGATCTGAATCCGGCGAATGAGAAGAAAGAGGAGGAGGACAGCACGATCCGACTGAATCATGTAACGATTATCAAAGAGACACATCAGGTGTTTGTGGATGGAGAGAGTGTCAAGCTGACTCCGATCGAATTTGACATTTTGTATCTGCTGGCTTCTCATCCGGGACGGGTGTTCAGCACCGATGAGATTTTTGAAAAGGTATGGAACGAGAAGGTCTATGAGGCAAACAATACCGTCATGGTACATATCCGTCGGCTTCGCGGAAAGATGAAAGACGACACCCGAACCGACAAGATCATCACTACAGTCTGGGGGGTAGGATATAAAATTGAGCAGTAGATTTATTCGAACATTTGAGGGGAGGATTGCCTGGTATACGATCATCAGTCTGGCGGTTACCGGTATCATGGAAGTTATCATGGCATTTCTGATCTATAAGGTGGCGGGAACGCTGCGCTACATGGGATATCGCAGTGCCATGCTGGGACCGGACGGGCTGTATCCGAATTATCGCCTGCTGATCCTTGCGGTCTGCGGAGCACTGACCTTTCTTCTTACTTTTTACACGCTGATCCACAAATACATGAGTTATGTGCGGATGCTGGAGCGCGCGATGCGGGATATTGCAAACGGGGATCTGAATCAGGAAATCCCGGTAGAGAATCTGGATGAATTCGGTGAGATCGCCCGGTATATGAACCAGATGGAGCGACATGTCAAAGATCTGATGGAACGGGAACGGGAAGCGGAACGGACCAAGAACGATCTGGTAACCAGTGTGGCGCACGACCTTCGGACACCCTTGACTTCGGTGATCGGTTATCTGGATTGGGTAAGAAATAAACCGGACCTGGATGAACAGGTGCGGCAGCAGTATTTGGATATTGCCTATCGGAAAGCCATTCATCTGGAACAACTGACGAATGAACTGTTTGGATTTGTAAAGATGGAACATAAAGAGATGAGCCTGCATCTGGAACAGCTGGATTTGCAGAAATTACTGGAGCAGTTGTTGGATGAAGCGTGGCCAAGTTTTGAAAAGAACGGTCTGGAAGCACAGTTCAGCTGCGCGGAACATGGAATCCCCCTGGAGGGGGACGGCAATCTGCTGGCACGCCTTTTTGAAAATCTTCTGAATAACGCGGTCAAATATGGAAAAGACGGAAAAATCATCCGTGTGGAAGCAAAAGTGGTACAGGAACATGTTCTGGTGCAGGTGATCAACTATGGATATGTGATTCCGAAAGAAGATCTGGAAAAATTATTTCAGAAGTTTTACCGGGTGGAGCAGTCGCGTTCACAGAATACGGGAGGAACCGGTCTTGGACTGGCCATCGTTCATCAGATCGCAGTGCTTCACGGCGGAGATGTACAGGTGAAAAGTGATCTTGACGGAACGATATTTTCTGTATGGCTTCCGTTGCAACAGACAAAGGAGAGACAGACATGAGAAAATATATCCGGGGAATAGTACTGATACTGCTGATCTTACTGCTGCCCTGCATGGTATGGGCAGCAGATGAGCCGGAGAACGATATTGAGATAACATTAAACTGGGGATTTAACGGCAAGGAGGGAAACAGCGATGCCTGCCTGCCGGTTACGGCAACACTGACAAATCATGGGGAAGCGTTTGAAGGACAGCTGGAGATGGAAGTGCCGGTTGCCGGAAGTCAGGAATCTGATCTGGGAGAGAGCCTGACGATGATCGGCAATGATATGGACTATACCAGAAGCAAAGTGTGCGTATGGAAGAAAAATATAGCACTCGCTGCAGGGGAAACACGGCAGGAAACGTTTTATCTGACATTTCCATGGGCCAACGGTACCGTACAGGCGTATCTGAAAGATGGATCCCGAACAGTACAGACAGCATCACTGAGTAAGAACTTTTCTGCGAACCAGAACATTGCACTGATCGGAGTTATAGGAGCACAGCCGGAAGATGTGCAACAGCTTGACGGGATACAGATTTCTGCGGATACTACCGAAGGCATGGGAGATATTTTTGTGTCTGTTTATCAGATGGATGCATCGGAGATTCCGGATAGCTGGAAAGATCTGGGTCAACTGGATGCACTGCTGATCAAATCGGAGGCTGCGATTTCCGGAGAACAGTGGGTGACACTCCATCGATGGCAGCAGGAAGGGGGTATCCTGCTTACCGCTGAAGCCGGGCAGGATTTTTTTGAAATATTTCAGGATTTTCTGAATGGAGAAACACGACCAACATTTTTTGACAGGATCAGTGAAAAATGGGGCTATGTTGTATCTACCGGCTATGACACCAGTCAGATTCCGGTACGAAAACGCCCCAGTCTGATCAAATATTTTATACTGATTCTTTTTTATGCCTGTGTGGCAGGACCGGGACTGTACCTGATCCTGAAAAGACAGGGAAAAAGAAAATATTTCTGGTCAGGAGTTACACTGCTTTCCGTTCTTTTCCTTGGTATTATGGCAGTGATGGGGACAAGCACCAGACTGACTGCTCCGGTACTTACCGTGAAACGGATGTATACCCAGCAGGATCATATCTGGGGAGAAACGATGCAGCTGGGTGTACAGGCACCATATAACAGTACATATCAGCTCTATCTGGACAAAAGTTATCATCTGACAATGTCTTCAGAAAGCGGATACGGTGTAGAAGAGGTCAATACAGATATCACGGATAAAGTGGAAATCTACGAAAAAGAAGACTGCTACAAACTGACATTCAGCAGGCTGCCGGTGTTTGCAGGCAATGCATTTTTTTTGAACCGGGATCATGCGGTATCACCGGAAGAAGAAATACAGATCCATGCATCCGGGGACAATGAGCATATCGAAGGCAGATGGAAGAACCCTACAGGATACAGAATCGAGAATGCGATTCTTGTACTCACGAACCGTATCGTATTTCTGGGAGATCTGGAACCGGGAGAAGAAGGTACTTTTTCCGAAAAAATCCATTCCTATGGAAATGGAGGTCTGGAAAAGATTCTGAGAAAATATCTGGATCTGAAAGATGCAGAGTATCCAGATTATGCGGTGAACGCCGTGATGGAACAGGTATGGGATGCACAGAGAAAAGAAACGGAAGGCGTCTGCCTCCTCGGAACGATTTCCAACAGTGATACTTCTTTTGAGATGAATTCCGGTTATGAAGTAGACGGAATCTCACAGTTTTATATGCCGGTGGATATCAGCTGGCAAAAGGAGGAGGGAACCATATTCTGTCCAAACGCAGAAGTGCTGGCTTCTGTGGAAAGTGGAAGCGCGACCGCGGGAACGAATCTGATGTACGGACAGGATGCAGTCCTTAACTATGATCTTTCCGGACTGGGAGAAATTACAGAGATAAAATTCTTTAAACCGGAATATGATGATCCGAAATATTTTGAACCATTTCGTGGGCAGGTTGCTTTTTATTGCTGGTCCAGTGGAGAATATGAGACGATTTCAAAATGGGAAAAATTGTTTGACGGGACGGAACTGGAAAAATATCTGTCGGCAGAGGGGACATTGCGGGTTCGTTATCAGGTGGCGGACGATATGGATGTTACAAATAAAAACTGTACACTTCCCTGTCTGCAGATCACAGGAAAGGTGGTGAATCCGGATGCTTAAGATTGAAAGTCTGACCAGAAGATATCCTCACGTAACGGCGTTGGACGGACTGAATATGGAAATCGGGCATGGACAGCTGTATGGGTTTGTAGGACCAAACGGTGCCGGAAAAACGACCACGATCCGAATCATATCCGGATTACTGCGGCCGACTTCAGGGAAAGTCTGGATCGATGGTATCCGGGCAGAAAAGGAGACTCGCGTCTTAAAAAGCAAGATTGGCTATGTGCCGGATTTTTTCGGTGTTTATGATAATCTGACGGTAATGGAATATCTGGAATTTTATTCGGCTGCCTATGGGATCGATGAAAAAGAAGGGCGCTTAAGGGCTTCGGAGGTACTGGAAAGGGTACAGCTGTTTCATATTGAAGAACGTATGGTAGATGAATTATCCAGAGGAATGCAGCAAAGACTCTGTCTTGCCCGTGCCATGATTCACCGGCCACAGCTTCTGGTGATGGACGAGCCGGCATCCGGACTGGATCCGGGTGCAAGGAGGATCTTTAAAGAAGTCTTGCGGAGTCTGTGTGAAGAGGGATATACGGTGCTGATCAGTTCGCATATTCTGTCTGATCTGGCAGATATGTGCAGCAATATCGGAGTTATCCATCAGGGGAAAATGGTACTGGAAGGTCCCATCGATGAAATCATGACCTCTATCGACAGTTCCAATCCGATCCTGATCGAGGTATATCAGAATCTGGAGACTGCCGTTCATCTGCTGAACCGGCACCCGCTGGTATCCAGAATAGCAATCGATAAAAATATGATTTCCATTCTTTTTACCGGAAGCAGGGAAGAAGAGGCACAGCTTTTGAGACAACTGGTGGAGCAGAAGGTGCTGGTAACTTCTTTCCGCAGAGAACATAATAATCTGGAATCTGTATTTTTCCATCTTACAGATCCGGCACAGGGAGGAACAACAGTATGAGGAAGAATCCGGTTCTGGAAAATGAAATGAAACGTTACACAAGAAATATGAAATGTGCCTGGATTATTCTTGGTGTGAATCTGGTTCTGGCATTGTTTGCCCTGATCGCACAGATGGGATTGAGCGGAAGAGAAAATTATATGACGATCCTGCAGTACCGTTTTCCGATCCAGTGTTATGTCCTGATGGGATATGGTCTGTTCCTTGCCATCTGTATACTGATCCCGGGACTGGCAGGAGGTGCCATTGCGGGGGAACGTGAGAGAAAGACCCTGGATCTGCTTCTCACCACCCATCTGAGTCCCTGGAAAATTATTCTGGGAAAACTGGAATCTTCTCTCTGCCTGATTTTCCTTATTTCCTTTTCAACACTTCCTGTAATAGGACTGGTGCTGATCTATGGAGGAATTACTCTGGTAAATCTGTTTCAGCTGATCCTGAATCTTGTCATCACCGGTATATTTATAGGAAGTATCGCTATCTTTTATTCGGCGATCATACGTAAAACTACGGTTGCGGTGATTTTAAGTTATGTGACAGTGGTACTTCTGGTGTTCGGAACGATGGGTATCCTGTTTGGAACCGGCTATATTCAGCAGATGCGGGGAATGTACCAGGAAGGCTTTACAGGCATCCGGCTTGGCGGGCTGGTTTATCTTCTGTATTTTAATCCGGCAGTCACGCTGTATGGACTGATCGGACAGCAGACAACCAACGCCTACGGACTGGTACGGCTGTGTGATTATTTTGGAGATTACAGCCATTCTTTTGGGGTGGAGCATATGGTAGAACTGTCGATTCTGGTACAGCTGGGCTGTTCCGCTCTTCTCCTGATCGCTGCAGGACGGCATATTAACCCGATGCGGAAATGAAGAAACCATGCGAACTTGTGGTGATCGCATACATTTTGGCTTGTATGTCTCGGGAGTTTGGCATATTCATGCCAAAACACCTCGCGGTACAGTGACTATTGAATAGTTATTATAAATTTTACAATTATAATTTGTAACCGTGTCGGAAAAAGGTTATAATATCTGTAAAGAAAATAGTAATGACTATCTGCGAAAGCGCAAAAAGACAAGTCGTTATGAAAACTGTACGAAAAGGGGTGAGGGTATATGAAGTTCGATATGCATTGCCATACCAAGGAAGGTTCCATGGATGGAAAAGTCATGATCGAAGAATATATCAAAAAACTGAAAGAAAAAGGATTCGGCGGGATGCTGGTATCCGATCACAACTCTTATGACGGTTACCGGGAATGGAGAGATTCCATAAAAGGAAAGAATCATACAGATTTCGTGGTGTTAAAGGGTGTGGAATATGATACGATCGACTGTGGACATATGCTGGTGATCATGCCGGAGGGAGTGAAACTGAAACTTCTTGAACTGCGCGGTCTGCCGGCTCAGATTCTGATCATGGTGGTACACAAGTACGGAGGAATTGTCGGACCGGCGCATCCATACGGAGAAAAATACCTCAGTCTGATCAAAACCCAGGCGAGAAAGAAGTTTCACGAAGAACGTCTGAAAAGTCTGATGGAACAGTTCGACTTTGTGGAAGTTTTCAATGCCTGCGAATCAGAAGAAGTGAACGAAAAGGCCAGAAAACTGGCCAGAAAGTATCATAAACCCGGATTTGGGGGAAGCGATGCCCACAGACTGGAATGCATCGGAATGGCGTACACCAAACTGCCGGATAATATCCGCTGTGAATCGGATCTGATCAAATATGTAAAAAGTGTTTCCTATATTACCTGTGGCGGAACCCGGTACGATAAAACAACCAAGGACAAACTGGGTCCCTTTAATAAACTGCTGGTGGAATCGTTCTTTGTATATAATAAAAGCGGTGAACGTCTGCGCCGGAGAAAACGAATGAAAGAACTGGAAAACCTCCATTGAGCGGTAAGATAAATATTAAAATTTTATTAAAAAAATATTGTCTTTCCGGTGTAAAAATGCTATAGTAGGCAACAGTGCGGTTCTGACCTGAAGATGGGAACCGCAAAACACAGGGAGGAAAAAACATGGAAACAACGTACAATTTTTTACTGGATCTGGCATTGATCCTGCTTACTACGAAGATCCTTGGACTGGTAACACGTCGTTACAATATGCCACAGGTGGTAGGGGCATTGCTGGCAGGTCTCCTGATGGGACCGGCCTGTCTTAATATTCTCCATGAGACCACTTTTATTCATGATGCTGCGGAGATCGGAGTTGTGGTTCTGATGTTCTGTGCAGGTATGGAGACGGATATCGACGAGTTAAAGAAGAGCGGAAAAGCCTCGTTTGTGATCGCATTGCTGGGTGTTCTGGTACCTCTGGCAGGCGGGTTTGCCGTGGCATATTTCTTTAACAAGCCCGGAATTATCGATTCTGATGCGGGAGCCAGTGCGTTTTTACAGAATATTTTTATCGGTGTTATCCTGACGGCAACGTCTGTAAGTATCAGTGTGGAAACGCTGAAAGAGATGGGAAAATTAAAAACTCATTCCGGTAATGCGATCCTGGGAGCCGCAATTATCGATGATATTCTGGGTATTATTGCACTGACAATTGTTACCAGTATGGCAGACTCTTCCGTGAGCCTCGGTATGGTACTGTTAAAAATCGTAGGTTTCTTTGCATTTGCGCTGATTGCAGGTGTGGCATTCTATTATGGTTACAAAAAATGGGAAGAACTGACAAACAGACCACTGCATCGCCATGCAATCATGGTATTTGTATTCTGTCTGTTGCTGTCATATTGCGCAGAAGTATTCTTCGGCGTGGCAGATATCACAGGTGCTTTCGTGGCAGGTCTGGTAGTATCCAAGACACAGAGAACACAGTGGCTGGCATCCAAATTCGATACGATTTCTTATATGCTTCTTTCGCCGCTGTTTTTTGCAAGTATCGGTATCAAAGTTGTACTTCCGGCTATGAACGGAAAAGTTGTGGGATTTACGGTTGTTCTGGTAATCGTCGCAGTACTGACGAAAGTGCTGGGCTGCGGACTGGGTGCAAAAGTGTGTGGATATAAGAATTACCAGTGTGCCCGTATCGGTGTCGGTATGATCTCCCGAGGTGAGGTTGCACTGATCGTTGCTGATAAAGGATCGGCTCTCGGATTGATGGGATCTTCCTTCCTGGGACCTGTGGTTATTGTAGTTGTGATCACGACTATCATAACGCCAATCCTTCTGAAATTTGTATTTCGTTTCGGACCAAATGGTGCAAGCGGAACGGGTGCTCTTGCAAGCAACTATGAGCAGATTGAAAAATACCGTAAGGGTGAGATGGAAAAATAAATCTGTCCGTATATCGTTTTTTTATACAAAAATCATGCGTGAGCATGATTTTTGTGCTATCCGGAGAAAGACATTATTATTGACATATGAAAATGAGAAATCTATAATAGGAGAAAAATGAAAACCGCATATGTACAGTTATGCACAGAGGAGGAAAACATGAAAAAAGTAGTGAAGTTTGGCGGCAGCTCTCTTGCCAGTGCGGAACAGTTTAAAAAGGTAGGTGATATCATCCGTTCGGATGAAGCAAGACGCTATGTGGTTCCGTCAGCACCGGGAAAACGTTTTGATGGTGACATCAAAGTAACCGATATGCTCTATGAATGCTATCATGCAGCAGAAAAAGGCGAAAAGATCGCAGGAAAGATCAAAAAAATCCAGGCGAGATACCAGGAAATTATTGACGGACTGGGACTGGATCTGAAACTGGATGAACAGTTTGCAGAGATTGAGAAAAACTTCATTGCGCAGGCAGGAAGTGACTATGCAGCATCCAGAGGAGAATTCCTGAACGGTATCGTGATGGCAAATTATCTGGGTTACACATTTGTGGATCCTGCAGAATGTATTTTCTTTGAAGATAACGGAAATCTGGACGGTGAGATGACTTATAAAAAGCTGGCAGAAAGACTGGGAGGAATCGATCATGCAGTAATCCCGGGATTTTATGGATCTCTCCATGATGGAAGTGTGAAGACATTTTCCCGTGGAGGTTCTGATGTAACCGGATCCATCGTTGCAAAAGCGATCCATGCAGATCTGTATGAAAACTGGACCGATGTTTCCGGTATGCTGGTAACAGATCCGCGTATCGTGGATAACCCGGCCGTCATTGAGACAATTACATACAAAGAACTCCGGGAACTGGCTTATATGGGAGCCACTGTACTGCACGAAGATGCTATTTTCCCGCTTCGTCAGGAAGGTATCCCGATCAATATCCGCAACACCAACCGCCCACAGGATAAAGGTACGGTTATTGTGGAAAGCACCTGCTACAAACCGGCCTATACGATCACAGGTATTGCGGGAAGAAAAGGATTTGCTTCTATTAATATCGAGAAAGATATGATGAACTCTGAAATCGGATTTGGCAGAAAAGTTCTTCAGGTATTTGAGGATAACGGGCTGTCCTTTGAACATATGCCTTCCGGCATTGACACACTGACTGTGTATGTGCATCAGAGTGAATTCGAAGAAAAGGAACAGAACATTATCTCAGGTCTTCACCGTGCGGTAGCACCGGATGCCATCGATCTGGAAGCAGATCTGGCATTGATTGCGGTCGTTGGAAGAGGTATGCGAAGAAACAGAGGTACAGCAGGAAGAATCTTCTCAGCACTGGCACATAAGCATGTCAATGTAAAGATGATCGATCAGGGATCCAGTGAACTGAATATTATCATCGGTGTGGAAAACCGTGATTTTGAGACTGCGATCCGTGCGATCTACGACATTTTTGTAACGGCTCAGCTGTAAAAGAGAGAGAACCGGATAGGAAGATGGGAGATCCATCCAGTTGACAGATAATTCTGAAAATGTTACAATATGACACAGGGATGAAAAGAAATTGTAACATTTTAGTAACTGTACGGAACAGTTACACATTTTAAAAATAAAAGGAGTACTATATATGAAATTAAAAAGGGGATTACTTGCAGGCGTGGTACTTTGCTGTATGCCGCTGATGACAGCCTGCTCGGCAAAAGATACGATTGGTATTCTGGTAGGCAGCAACAGTGAAGAGACACAGAAAGAAGAGAAAACGGTGGATCTGAACGCTGCCAATATTGACGACAGTGTGGGGAAACCGGAGATTACTTCCGAGATGGGAGATCCGGTGACTTATGATCTGCATGCAACAGCAGATCCTATAACCGTGGAAGCTACGGTATCAGAAGGAACATTAAGCTACCAGTGGTATCGTAACAATGTTGATTCCAACGGTGGCGGAACCGCGATCGACGGAGCAACAGAAGCTACTTATACACCGCCGACTACAGAATCCGGAACACTTTACTACTATGTGGTAGTAACCAATACCGTAGGAGATGGCGTTCAGCTGACAGCCAGCGGAACAAAATGTGTAACCATCACGGAACAGGAAGCTGCAACCGATGATACGGAAGCCACAGAAGAAACCGGAAGCTGGCAGCAGAGCGGCGATAACTGGTGGTATCAGAGAGAAGACGGTACTTATCCGGCAAATGGCTGGGAAGAAATCAAAGGAAAATGGTATCTGTTTGACGAAAACGGTTATATCCGTACCGGATGGTATCAGTGGGGAGATAACTGGTTCTATTTTGATGAAAACGGAGCAATGGTATGTGATGCAGATATAGATGGATATCATCTGGGATCTGACGGAATCATGCAGTAAACAGAAAGAAATATGCAAAGGATCTGTCTGTGAAAGGCAGATCCTTTTTTGGTTGCTTTTTTGCAGAATGTCTAGTATCATATAGATAGTTATACGTTTCTTGTTCCGAAAAAGAAATGCCGGAAGAGAATACGCGAGGTTTATGAGAAAAGAGGACAGAATATGAGTGAATATATAAAAGTTGCCGTGGACGCCATGGGTGGAGATTACGCGCCGCAGGAGCCGGTAAAAGGTGTCATTGATGCACTGAATGAAAAACCGGAACTGTTCGTGTATCTGGTAGGACAGGAAGAGGTCCTGAAAAAAGAGCTGGAAAAATATTCCTATCCGAAAGACCGTCTGGAAGTGGTTCACGCGTCCGAGATCATTGAAACCGGAGAACCACCGGTACATGCAATCCAGAAAAAGAAAGACTCCTCTCTGGTGAAAGCGCTGCGCATGGTGAGAAGCCAGGAGGCATCTGCCTTTGTATCCTGCGGAAGTACCGGAGCGGTACTGGTAGGCGGACAGGTTCTGGTAGGAAAAAGCAAAGGGGTGGAACGTGCACCGCTGGCACCACTGATTCCTACTGCAACCGGTGTTTCTCTTCTGATCGACTGCGGTGCCAATGTGGACGCCCGTTCTTCTCATCTGGTGCAGTTTGCACGTATGGGATCGATTTACATGGAATATGTCATGGGAGTCAAGAACCCGAAAGTAGGTCTGGTAAATATCGGTGCAGAAGAAGAAAAAGGAAATGCGCTGGTAAAAGAGACATTCCCGTTATTAAAAGAATGTAAAGACATTAATTTTATCGGAAATGTGGAAGCAAGGGATATCCCGAAAGGTGTCTGTGACGTTGTAGTCTGCGAAGCATTTGTGGGAAATGTAATTCTGAAACTGTATGAAGGCGTTGGTTCTACGCTGATTTCCAAAGTAAAGGCAGGTATGATGTCCAGCCTGCGCAGCAAGATCGGAGCACTTCTGGTAAAACCGGCACTGAAAGAGACACTGAAAAGTTTTGATGCCAGCGAATACGGCGGAGCACCGCTTCTCGGTCTGAAAGGTCTGGTGGTAAAAGCACACGGAAGTTCAAAAGCAAATGAGATTAAGAATTCACTGATCCAGTGTATTGCATTTTCAAAAGAAGACATCTGCGGAAAGATTCAGGAGAATATGAAGCAGGAGAAAAAGGGGGAAAACTAGAGATGGAACTGGAAAAATTACAGCAGATAATTGCAGAAGTACTGAATGTGGATGCTTCGGAGGTAATGCCGGGTACTACATTTACCGACGATCTGGGAGCGGATTCCCTGGATCTGTATCAGATCATTCTTGGCGTGGAAGATGCATTTGACATCGAGATTCCACAGGAAGAAGCAGAAAAAATCGTGACGGTTGGCGATGCAGTGGAACTGATCCAGAGAGTTGTCGAATAAGAGAAATTGGGAGATATTATGAGAGAATTAAAGGAACTGGAAAAAAAGATAGGATATCACTTTCAGAATCCGGAACTTCTGGAAAAGGCATTGCGTCACAGCTCTTATGCCAATGAACACAGAATGAACCGGATCGAATGTAACGAGCGGCTGGAGTTTCTGGGAGATGCGGTGCTTGAACTGGTAAGCAGTGAGCATTTATTCACGCAGTTTCCACAGATGCCGGAGGGAGAACTGACCAGGCTGCGTGCGAGTCTGGTATGTGAGCCGACACTGGCGTTCTGTGCCAGAGAGATTGAGTTGGGAAGTTTTCTGCGTCTGGGAAAGGGCGAAGAGATGACCGGCGGACGACACAGGGATTCGGTGACCTCCGATGCACTGGAGGCAGTGATCGGTGCGGTTTATCTGGATGGTGGATTTGCTAATGCAAAAGAGTTTGTGTTGGATTATGTGTTAAATGATATCGAACATAAAAAACTCTTTTTTGATAGCAAGACTATCTTCCAGGAGATGGTACAGGGAAATTTTCCGGGAGAAATTTCCTACCATCCGCTGGGTGAGAGCGGACCGGATCATGATAAGACATTTTCTGTGGAAGTGTGGATCGGTGAACAGTGCATGGGACAGGGAAGCGGAAGAACCAAGAAAGCAGCCGAACAGATGGCTGCATACCGCGCGATCTGTCGCCTGAAAGCTGCGGAAAACAAAAAACAGTAGGTGACGTATGTATTTAAAGAGTATCGAAGTACAGGGATTCAAATCCTTTGCCAATAAGATCGTATTTGAATTCCATAACGGTATCACCGGCATCGTAGGTCCGAACGGAAGTGGAAAGAGCAATGTCGGCGATGCTGTCCGCTGGGTACTGGGAGAACAGAGTGCAAAACAACTGCGTGGAGGAAACATGCAGGATGTTATTTTCTCCGGTACAGAGACCAGAAAACCGCTTGGTTTTGCGTCGGTTGCCATTACGCTGGATAATTCCGATCACAAACTGGATATCGAATACGAAGAAGTAACCGTTACCAGACGGCTGTACCGTTCCGGAGAGAGTGAGTATCTGTTAAATGGAACCAGTTGCCGTCTGAAAGATATCAATGAACTTTTCTATGACACCGGTATCGGTAAAGAAGGATATTCCATCATCGGACAGGGACAGATCGATAAGATCCTGAGTGGAAAGCCGGAAGAGCGAAGAGAACTTTTTGACGAGGCTGCCGGTATCGTCAAATTCAAGCGAAGAAAAGCTACCGCGTTGAAGAAACTGGATGAAGAACAGCAGAACCTGGTTCGTGTGACGGATATTCTGTCGGAACTTACCAGACAGCTGGGACCTCTGGAACGCCAGTCAGAGACAGCCAGAATTTATCTGAAGAAAAAAGAAGAACTGAAAATTCTGGATGTGAACATGTATCTGGCAGAGAGTGCTCACATCAGAGAACAGTTAAAGGAAACAGAGGAAAAATACCGGATTTCTCAGGGCGAATTACAGCAGACACAGGCACAGTTTGACCAGACGAAGGCAGAATACGAACGTCTGGAAAAAGAGCTGGAAGAACTGGATACAAAGATTCAGGAAGCGAGGACCCAGGCAGGGGAGAATGCTCTGAAAAAGCAACAGCTGGAAAACAGCGTGGAACTGTTGAAAGAACAGATCCGGGCGGCACAGCAGAACCATCAGCACTACGAAGAACGGATGCAGGCGATCCGGCAGGATCTTGAACGCAGACAGCAGGAAGCGCAGGGACATGAACAGGAGCAGGAAGCCCTGAAAGAAAATCTCGGTGAAGCAGCTGTCAGAAAAAAAGAAGCGGAAGAAAAACTGGCGATCCTGCATCAGAGTATAGAAGAAACCAGTCAGATCATCGAGGATGGAAAGAGTGAGATCATCGAGATCCTGAATCAGCGGGCATCAACAAAAGGTAAGATGCAGCGTTACGATGCGATGCTTGAGCAGATCGGGATCCGAAAAGCAGCACTCAGCCAGCGTGTGCTGAAACTGAAAAGTGACGAGTCCCAGCAGCAGGAGATCATCCAGGGACATCAGGAAAAATACAAAGAAATCAGCGTCCAGATGGACGGTATCCAGATGGAGTACCGGAAAGTGGAGCGGGAAGTCACTTCTCTGCGAAGCCAGATGGAAGAGCAGAATAAAAAACTCGAACAGGGGCAGACAGCCTACCACAGAGAGGCATCCCGTCTGGAATCTCTGCGGAATATTGCGGAGCGTTATGAAGGATACGGCAACAGTATCCGGCGTGTCATGGAACAAAGAGACCGCCAGCCGGGGATCTACGGTGTTGTTGCGGATCTGATCAAGGTAGAGAAAGCGTATGAAGTGGCTGTGGAAACGGCACTTGGCGGAAGTATCCAGAACATTGTTACGGATAACGAACAGACTGCCAAAGGGATGATCGAATATCTGAAAAAGAACCGGTACGGACGGGCAACTTTCCTGCCACTGACCAATATGAGAAACAGCAATTTTCAGAGTCCGGCAGCTTTAAAAGAACAGGGAGTGATCGGACTTGCCGATACGTTGGTGACGGCGGAGAGTACCTATCGTACCCTTCTGTCCCAGCTTCTTGGAAGAACACTGGTGGTGGATACGATCGATCATGCGATCGCAATTGCAAGAAAATACCGTCACACCCTGCGTATCGTAACGCTGGAGGGAGAGTCACTGAGTCCGGGCGGTTCGATGACCGGTGGTGCGTTCCGAAACAGCAGTAATCTTCTGGGACGGCGCCGTGAGATCGAGGAACTGGAAGGAAAAGTCGGTGCACTGAAAGAAGAACTGCAAAAGATCCAGAAAGTGATCCTGGACAAGCGGGAGAGAAGAAATGCCCTGCGGGATGAACTGACAGAGATGACCCGGCAGTTACAGCAGTTACAGATCGGTCAGAACACGGAGAAAGTAGGGATTACGCAGGCGGAAGCCCGCATCCGCGAAGTGCGGACCGGTTACGGACAGCTGAAGGCAGAAGGCCGTGAGATTGAAAACCAGATTGCAGAGATCAAAGGAAGCAGTTCGTCGATTCGTGAGGAGATGGAACAGTCGACGACCAGAGAACAGGAACAGGAAGCCCTGGTGAACAGTCATCAGGAGATCCTGGAGCAGCTGCAGGAAAAAGAAGCCGCTTACAGTCAGGAACTGAACCAGATCCAGTTAGACTATGCATCTCTGGAGCAGAAAGTAAGTTTTGCAGGAGAGAATCTGAGCCGTATCCATCAGGAAGAAGCAACAATGCGGGAAGAACTGCAGCAGATGCAGGAAGCACTGGAGGCAGGCGGCAAGGAAAAAGAAGAAAAAGAACAGGGTATTCTGACGATTCAGCAGACGATTCAGGAAGCCGAGCGGATCCGCGAGGAAGATGAGACGCAGATGCAGAACTATCTGGCAAAGAAAGAGGAACTGAGCAGCCAGCATAAAACATTTTTCAGCCGCCGGGATGAACTGTCCGCACATATCAGCCGAATGGATAAAGAATGTTTCCGACTGAACAGCCAGAAAGAGAAACTGGAAGAACGACAGGAAAATCAGATCAATTATCTCTGGGAAGAATATGAAGTTACGCCGGGACAGGCGAATACTTACCGGATGGAAGAGATGCCGGAACGCGGTGAGATCCGCCAGCAGATTGCAGAATTAAAAGATGCGATCCGAAAACTCGGAAATGTCAATGTCAATGCAATCGAAGAATATAAAGAGATTCTGGAACGTCACACATTCCTGAATGCACAGCATACTGACCTGGTAGAAGCAGCGGAAACGCTGAAGGGTATCATTGCGGAACTGGATGAGGGAATGCGCAAACAGTTTACGGAGAAATTCCAGGAGATCCGTCAGGAATTTGACAAGGTATTCAAACAGCTGTTTGGCGGTGGAAAGGGAACGCTGGAACTGATGGAGGATGAGGATGTACTGGAAGCAGGTATTAAGATCATCTCCCAGCCACCGGGAAAGAAACTGCAGAATATGATGCAGTTATCCGGTGGAGAAAAGGCACTGACAGCGATCGCACTGCTGTTTGCCATCCAGAACCTGAAACCGTCTCCATTCTGTCTGTTAGACGAGATCGAGGCGGCGCTGGATGATTCCAACGTTACCCGTTTTGCACAGTATCTGCATAAACTCACAAAAAATACGCAGTTTATCGTGATCACGCACCGACGTGGTACGATGAATGCGGCAGACCGTCTCTACGGTATCACCATGCAGGAGAAAGGTGTCTCCACACTGGTATCGGTCAACCTGATCGAGAATCAGCTGGATGAGTAGAATTGTTTGCAAATCGAAAAAGAACTTGCAGTCGTATATACATCATTTTATAATGAGATAGTGTAGTAAAGTGAAAAAGATACAATAAGGAAGAAGTAAAAAAATAAGAGAGGAAACCATATGTCAGAGGAAAAGAAAGGCTTTTTCAGACGTCTTCGCGAAGGTCTGACAAAGACAAGAGATAATATTGTAGCCGGAATCGATTCTATTTTCAGCGGCTTTTCCAGCATCGATGATGATTTCTATGAGGAAATAGAAGAGATTCTCGTAATGGGGGATATCGGTATCAATACGACCACATCCATTATTGAACATCTGAAAGAAGAAGTGGCAGAAAAGAAGATCAAAGAACCTTCCGAATGCAAACAGCTTCTGATCGATGAGATCAAACGACAGATGGATGTCGGTGACACTGCCTATGAATTTGAAAACAGAAAATCCGTTGTGCTGGTGATCGGTGTCAATGGTGTGGGAAAAACCACATCTGTCGGAAAACTGGCAGGAAAGCTGAAAGATCAGGGCAAAAAAGTCATCGTTGCCGCAGCGGATACTTACCGTGCCGCAGCCGGTGAACAGCTGACCGAATGGGCGCATCGTGCCGGTGTGGACCTGATCGGAGGACAGGCGGGTGCTGATCCTGCAGCAATCGTATACGATGCCGTGGCAGCAGCCAAAGCGAGAAATGCAGATGTACTGCTTTGTGATACTGCAGGACGTCTTCATAATAAAAAGAATCTGATGGAAGAGCTCCGAAAGATTTACCGTGTGCTGGAGAGAGAATATCCGGATGCTTATCTGGAGACGCTGGTTGTTCTGGACGGTACGACCGGACAGAATGCGCTGGCACAGGCGAGACAGTTCAAAGAGGTGGCAAATGTCACCGGTATCATTCTTACGAAACTGGACGGAACCGCAAAAGGCGGTATCGCCGTGGCCATCCAGTCCGAACTGGATATCCCGGTAAAATATATCGGCGTGGGAGAATCCATCGATGATCTGCAGAAATTCAATGCAGAACAGTTTGTAAATGCACTGTTTGATGTGAAAACAGAGGAGGAAGAATCATAATGCTTACCATTGACAAATTTGAAGAGGCTTCAGAGGTTGTAAAAAGAGTAACCCAGGATACCAAGCTGATTTTCAGTGATTATTTCAGTCAGATGACAGGAAATAAAGTATATTTTAAACCGGAAAATATGCAGAGAACCGGTGCGTACAAGTTAAGAGGTGCGTACTACAAGATCAGCACACTGACCGAAGAAGAGAGAGCAAAAGGTCTGATCACCGCTTCCGCAGGTAACCATGCACAGGGTGTGGCATATGCGGCAAAAGCATACGGTGCAAAAGCTGTTATCGTTATGCCGACCACAACACCGCTGATTAAAGTAGAAAGAACAAAAAGCTACGGTGCAGAAGTTGTTCTGTACGGAGATGTATATGATGATGCATGTGCGCATGCGTATGAGCTGGCAGAAGAACACGGATATACGTTTATCCATCCGTTCGATGATCCGGCAGTAGCAACCGGACAGGGAACGATCGCTATGGAGATCATCAAAGAACTTCCGCTGGTTGATTATATCCTGGTTCCGATCGGTGGCGGCGGACTGGCTACCGGTGTTTCCACACTGGCAAAACTGCTGAACCCGAACATCAAAGTCATCGGTGTAGAACCGGCAGGAGCAAACTGTCTGCAGGTTTCTCTGGATAAGGGAGAAGTTACCACACTTCCTACTGTCAATACAATCGCAGATGGTACTGCAGTAAAGACTCCGGGTGAGCATGTATTCCCGTATCTGCAGAAGAACCTGGATGGAGTGATCACCGTAGAAGATGATGAACTGATCGTAAGTTTCCTGGACATGGTAGAAAACCACAAGATGATCGTAGAGAACTCCGGTCTGCTTACGGTTGCAGCACTGAAACACCTGAATGTAAAAGGTAAAAAAGTAGTTTCTGTTCTGAGCGGCGGTAACATGGATGTGATCACAATGGCATCCGTTGTTCAGCTGGGGCTGATCCAGAGAGATCGTATCTTTACGATTTCTGTTCTGCTGCCGGACCGTCCGGGTGAACTTACAAAGGTTTCTCAGAAGATTGCGGAGCAGCAGGGTAATATTATTAAATTGGATCATAACCAGTTCTATAGTACAAACAGAAATGCAGCTGTGGAGCTTAAGATTACTATGGAAGCGTTTGGTACGGAGCATAAGCAGCAGATTATGCAGGAACTGGAAAAAGATGGATATCGACCGAAATTGATTCGGACGAATCTGTAAAAATGAATAGACGGAGGTGTCTGTCCGGTATGGGGACGCCCGAAAGCAGACTGCACCGTTTGCGGCAACGTGGGCAGGGCAACTTTGAACTAGCCGCCAACTACGACTATATTCACGAGGGTCAGCGGACCCTCGCGA
>OLQH01000459.1_pt1 | contig 45178 bp, 35 predicted proteins | sample 1672671 | NCBI WGS metagenome assembly OLQH01 (sample SAMEA3136712, study PRJEB25190) | human gut metagenome
CAATCGTACTCTTACCACATCCGGATTCACCAACCAGTGATACAAAACTTCCTGCCGGGAGATTTAAGTTGATGCCTTTTAAAATCTCTCGGTCCGCTTCGTAAGAAAAATGAACATCCTTCAAAGACACATCCAATGCGCCATCCGGCAGACATTTTTCTCCCGCCTGTGGTTCTGGCAGATCCAAGATCTTAAAGATCTTGTCACTTGCTGCCATTCCATTCATTGCGATATGGAAAAAGGAACCGAGCAGACGAAGCGGCAGGAAAAACTCGCTGGCAAGCAGGACGATGCAAAGCGTTCCGCTTACTGAAATATTTCCTTTTAAAAACTCAGATACCGCTACTGCCATACCAATCGCCGCACCACCATACGCCGCAATATCCATCACACTTGTGGAATTGAGCTGCATGGTCAGTACCTTCATGGTGATCCTGCGGAAGTTCTGGGATTCCACATCCATCTCATCCGCTTTCTGCTGATCTGCCTGATAGATCTTCAGTGTCGTCAGTCCCTGCAGATTCTCAAGGAACGAATCTCCCAGTCCGGTATAGATGCTCCAATAGTTATTTAATAATCTCTTTGCAATCTTCTGTACCACAACGATCGAGATCGGGATCAGTGGCACACAGATCAACAGGATCACACTTGCCTTTACACTCACTCTGCAAAGAATGAGAAATAAGGTCAGTGGTGCGATCAGGCTGTAGAACAACTGCGGAAGGTATTTTCCAAAATACGTTTCCAACTGCTCAACACCCTCTGTCGAAACCTGTACCACCTCAGAAGAAGACACCTGCTCGCTGTAGGAAGCTCCCAGTTTCAACATCTTGTCATAAATCTTTTCTCTTAAAATTCTCTTGACGTCTACACATGCAAGATACGAAGACCTTGCCCCCATCCGTTCGCATACAAATCGTATGATCACCACCAGGACGAGGATCAGGATTGTCCTCTCAATCACCGGCACTGTCACCGCACGATAGACCACGCGCTCCAACAGTTCAGCAATCGTAAATACTGCCAGCACCTGCGAGAGCAATGCTGCCCACTGCCACAGGATGGTGTAGACAATATACTTTTTTGCGTGGGATAAAAGTCCCACCAGTCTTGTTTTAATCATTTGCTTTTACCAACTCACTTTATTTTATATGGGTTTCGTTTTTTTCAATATTTTTCTTTCACACTGCACACCAGATGCCATACCGCCAGCACCGGATGATACAGAAGCATCCTCGGTCCGGAAAACCGCATGACCACTCGAATCTTCTCCCTCATCTTAGGCTTATAGCAATGCACCTTACAGTTTGCACAGAATGTTTTCTCTTCCATAAATGGACATTTCTGGCTTCTGAGTCTGGCATAATCCGAAAGTTCCTGACAGGAAGGACACATCTTTCCTGCCGTTTTGTCATATTCCTTATGATTCTTCCGGCAGTACAGCCGGATCATCTCTTCCACGACATACTGTTCTTTCTGCCGCTTTTTTTCTACTTTATTCTTTTTATTCATATCAAAGCTGTTTATTCCGCTTCCATTTCTCCCGTTTTTACTGTCTTTACCCTTAAGAAGAAATACAGGATGTGGCACACCCACACCACTGCCAGACAGATTCTTCCAACCGGCACATTCTTCATGCAGATAAATCCGATCGCCATAACTACGGTCACAGTTCCTACGATCTTGCACTTTGTTCCCATCGTCATGGCTCTTTTCTGAACAAAACTGTCCAGGTGTTTCTTATATAAATTCGTTCCTATGAACCAATCATGCAGTTTCTTTGAACTCTTGGCAAAGCAGAACAGCGTTGCCATGTAAAACGGAACAGTTGGCAGGATAGGAAGTACAATTCCTATCGTACCAAGTCCCAGACAAAGAAATCCAAGCACGATCCAGACTATTTTTAATGGATTTTTCATCTTCTTTCTTTTCTCCTATGGGAGTTCTCTCCCTTTTTTATTTGTGATTCTGATTCTATTTTCCTACACCGCCAGCACAAACTTCCGTCCGCCTACTCTCGTCACACCAAGCTCGATACCATACAGTTCCCGGATGCTTTCTTCGGTGATTACTTCCTCCGGATCACCTTCCACCAGTACCACTCCGTCTTTCATTCCGATGATGTTGTCTGAATAAGTGATTGCCTGATTGATGTCATGCAGTACCATAATAATGGTAATGCCAAATTCCTGATTGAGTTTTTTTACAAGCTGCAGGATCTCGATCTGATACCGGATATCCAGATAGGTGGTCGGCTCATCAAGGAACAGCGTCTTTGTCCCCTGACAAAGTGCCATTGCGATCCATACCCTCTGGCGCTGTCCTCCGGAAAGTCTTGATACTTCTCTGTCCCGGTACTCCATCAGGTTCGTGACTTCCAGTGCCCATTCAATCATACGCTCATCCTCGGCACTGTCCCCCTGCATCATCTTTTTATGAGGGGTTCTTCCGAATGCTACCAGATTCTCAACAGTGATATCATCCGATGCACTGTTATACTGCTGGACGATGGCTACCTTTCTGGCAAATTCTTTTAAGTTCAGGTTCTGGATATTCTTTCCCTTGAGGAAGATATTTCCTTTTCCCGGATATAAGTTCTTCGTCATCAGGGAGAACAGAGTGGATTTTCCACATCCGTTCGCTCCCATGATGGTTGTGATCTTGCCTTCCTCGATCTTTAAAGATACGCCTTTTAACACTTTATTTTTACCATAGGCAAAGTGCAGGTCTCTGACTTCCATCGCCGGCTTGTCTGCCCATTTATCCGCTTTTTTCTCTTTTTTCTTTTGCTCAAAAGTGGAGTCTTTCCTGATAAGTTCCATATCTTCCGAGGTCAGCTTGTTTTCTATCTTTTTATTTTGCATACTTCTTAGACCTCCTTAACAGAATGATGAAGAATGGGCCTCCGACCACACTCATAATGATGGATGCGGATACTTCATACGGAGCAGCTATCGTTCTTCCGATGGTATCTGCCAGTAGGAATGTAAACGCTCCGAACAAAGCACTAAATGGTACTAATGCCTTATGGTCACTTCCTACCAGAATTCTTCCGATATGCGGTACGATCAGTCCTAAGAAACTGATCACTCCGGCCACTGCTGTAGAAATACTTGCAAGCAGTACAGCGATCAGGGAGATCACAATACGCATGGCATTGACATTGATTCCAAGGCTCCTGGCTGTCTTATCTTCCAGCGCCAGCAGATTACACATCTTTGTCATGACCAGTGCCAGTACCAGTCCGATCACAACATATGGTACTAAGGTCTTCACATCATCCCATGTCTTCATAGTGATATTTCCATTGACGATGGATGCCACGCCGGACATATTCCCACCGTTCATGGAGTTTAATGCACTGGAAAGTCCCGTAAACATCGCATCCACCGCCACACCGACAAGAATGATTCTCAGAGGACTTAATCCCCCTTTCCATGACAGGCTGTAGACCAGCACAAAGGCGATCACACCGCCAAGAAAAGCGAACAGCGGAGTGAAGAAAAATAACGTCGGTGCAAATGCGGTGATCAGTACTGCCGCAAAGCTCGCCCCACTGGAGATACCGATGATCCCCGGATCGGCAAGTGGGTTCTTAAGTACTGCCTGAAATAACACACCCGATACCGCAATCGCTGCTCCGGCTAACATGGAGATAACGATTCGTGGGAACCGCAGGTCATAGATCGTTGCCACATCTTCATTGTATTCTACAAACAAACCTTTCAGCAGTTCCGGGAAGCTGACCTTCAGGCTTCCGATGTTCACTGCCGCAAAGAATAATGCCACAAGCAGCAAGATCATCACGATAAAAGAAATGGCTGCTTTTGCTGTTTTTCGATGTTTCCTTGCTTTATCCTGTGCGGAGAGGTTCTGGACTTCCCTTTCGGAAGTCTCAGAAGGATTCTGCGTTTTCGTTTTGGAAGGATTCTGTATTTCTGTCTCTTTCATCATGTCCTCTCCTTCCTACTTGCTTTCTTTCTGCTGTTCGTTGTATTTCTCAGTTGCGTCAGAATCCTTGGCTTTCTTCTGTGCATTGTCACTGGCTTCTTTTGCTTTCTGTGTATCTTCATCACTCGCCGGGTACAGGATCGGCTGCAACTCTTCCAGTGCCTGTGGATATTTAAACGTTGCACTCATGCCAAAGTATTCATACGTCAGGTCATAGACTCTGCCATTCTTCACTGCATCAAAATGCTGCCAGATATCATTCTCAGCAAAATCCTTGTTGAACATCTCCACGACCTGATCCGGCAGTGCATGGGCTGCACGCAGGATGATATCCGGCTCTTTGGTCTTCATATCTTCCGTGTTGACGGTCAGAAATTCCTGATCGGTGTCAGAATACACATTCTCACCGCCTGCCAGTTCCACCAGACTTCCCACATAGGAGTTCGGTGTGGCAATGATATAACTTCCCGGAAGTCCCATCAGGATCATCACCTTCGGATGGTCCTTGCCTTCATTTTTCTTCTTATAATCATCATAAAACTCGGTAAATTCCTTCACAAGCTTATCTGCCTGATCCTGCCGGTCGAAGATCTCGCCCAGCTCCTGAATGGAACGGTACATACCCGGTACACTTCTGAGGTTTAAGAATGCCCAGTCAGAACCGATGGCTTCATACTTCGGCTGCAGGTCACTCTGTAAGGATACCGGGCTTAGTATCCAGTCCGGTTTTAAGGAAGAAAGGATCTCGGTATCCGGACTCATGGCTGTTCCGACCGTCTCTACATCCTTATATCTGTCCGGGATGGTGGATACGGTACTGCTGCATACACCCACCAGATCCAGTTCCAGCTTGTCACAGATATCTGCGGTTGCCGGAGAGGTCGCAATGATCCTCGGCTCTCCATCCAGCTCCTGCACTTTCTTCTTCGCTGCTTCCACCGCAGCCTTTTCCTTCGGATCTGTAATCTTCAATAACGACTCTGCGGATTCCGAAGAAGTATCCGCACTGCTCTCGGTCTTTGTCCCGGAGTCACTGCTTTTCTTTCCCTGACTCTGATCGACACATCCTGCAAGGGAAAAAAGCATGGTCATCGCAAGCAGGACTGCGGATGCTTTCTTTAATCTTCTATTCATCATCGTCCTGTCCACCTCCCCAGCGTCTCCAGTTCTTACGGAAATAGAATACCACAGCAGCCACAACACCGATCAGGATCAGACCGACCACCAGAACCGCAATTGCGATCTGAAATACCTTGTTTCCTGAAGTCGATGTGGAAGTACTGTCACTGTCTGCTGCATCTGCATCCTTTGCGGTAGAAAGACTTAATCCTTCTGCACTGTCCAGTGTACTGCTGTCCGTACTCGGAGTTTCCGATTCACTGCCTGGCTTTGCTGCTTCTGATATACTGCTCTGTAATTTCTTACCGGATGACGCACTGCCTGTGGAACTGTCGGATGAAGTACTTCCTGAACTCTGAAGAGAAGAATTTCCAGAGCTTAAGCTGCCTGAAGAACCAGATACTGCCGACCCTCCATTGGAAGAACTCTCTGCTGCTGTTCCGTCACTTGCTGCACTTCCAGTTACCATCGTTGCATTCATATCAGTGTTATTACCTTCCTTGTAATCACTTGGGTAGAGATAGAATACAACATTTCTTCCCATTGGTTCTACATACATCGTTCCACGCACGATACAATTTTCACTTGGCACCTGAATTACGACATCGGCTGTCGTTCCGTTACTGTCAGAACCTGTACCTGTCTGTGCATACCCGGTACTTGACCAGCCGGAGTCACCGACACTCTGTACCTGAAAATCATGTCCACTGGTATAATCCATCAGACTCAGACGGATCGTCAGATAATAATTTCCATCATCTGCCACTTCTAAAATACCAGTCGGATACACACATCCTTCTACCATTCCCTGTCCTGTGGCGTAAGAGCCTGCCCCACCGGAATCTTCCACCACTCCGGTCACCGGATGTGCATAGCACCGGTTGATGGTACAGGTATAGACACTACCTGTTGCTGCCTGTGCCTCCACTGCCGGGAAACCAGCCAGCATGGCAAGACCAAGTACCGAAGCCATCACCACAGATTTGATTCTGTTCTTTATCTTTGCTAATCTCATCTTTTTTCTCCTGTTATACTTAAGAAGTCCCTGCCACTTATGTAGCAGAGACTTCCATTTCCTTTTTGTATAACTGTCCAAAGCCAGTCTGCCCGGCTCTGAACAATTACCTGTCTGCTTACGAACTGCCTGTCAGATCAGGAAGCCATTCTTAAGCTTTTTCTTTATAGCTTTTACTTTGTCACTTTTCTTTTTTTGTACTCCATCAGTCCTGCAAGAAGTGCCACTCCACCGAGCAGAAGAAGTGCTGCCCAAAGTGTATTGTTTGCTACGACATCATCTGTCTTAACACTGGATGCACCCTTGAGGCTGGAACCACCTTTGAGGCTGGAACCTGAACTGCTAAGTCCTGATGTTCCACTCTTTAAGCTGCTTCCGCTTGAAAGAGAAGATCCACTCTTCAGTGAAGAACCACCTGTAAGGGAATTTGATCCAAGTGTATTGTTGCCAAGACCACCATTACTGATCAGTCCGCTTCCGTTAGAGTTGTTATTTCCGCTATTGCCATTGTTTCCGTTGTTGCCATTGTTATTATTATTATTATTATTGTTGTTATCAAATGACGGATCATCAGCTGTGGTAGCTTTGATCGTACTCCAGTCAAGTTTTAAGAACACTGGCTGTGTGCCTGTTCCTGTAGAAATAGCGTCCATAATCGGTACGAATACCTGAAGCGGTACATAACCATCTTTTAATGCTTCTGGAATCAGTTCGAATGTTACCTGATCCGGATAGTTTGTTCCGTATGTATCAGATACCAAAGATCCATCTGCATTTTTCTGGTAGCTGTCTACTGTTACATCTGCAAGTGATCCCTGCGGATTGCCATACTTATCAAGCGTATAACCTGTTGCGAAGCATTTCAGCTGGCTTAAATATCCAAGCTTCTGTCCTACAGTCATACCATTAAAGTCAAGCGTGATATAATACTTGCCATTCTTAACAGTCAGTTTTACTGTATGACCGATTGCTCCATCAGACATAGATGCAGTTGTCTTGTCAACCTTTACCATGTTGCCTGTGATAGAGTAAACTCCATCTGCGAGATTGTTGATATTCAATCCGCTATTGTTACCATTGTTATTATTGTTTCCGTTATTGTTATTGTTGTTGCCATTATTATTGTTGTTGCCCTTGTCAGAAGAAGATTTTTCTTCCAGATTCACCATAGCAAGTGCAAGTTTCGATGCCTGTTCATTCACTTCATCCTGTGTTGCATTCTTATCCTCATATACCGCTTCGGCTGTTTTGATTGCCGCTTTCAGGTTCTTGATTGATTCTGCAGTATATAAGTTCTCTCTTCCTGCCATGTTAGAGGCTGTCAGAAGCATCGTATGTAATCCACTCTTATCTACCGTTATTTCTCCTACTTTTTTCAGATTTTTCACTGCATAATTCAGAATTCTTACCTGTGCATCGACCTCTTCCTGTGTTGCATTTTTGTCTGCATAAACTTCATTTGCTGTGTCATAGAGAGATTTTAATGTTTCCAGTGAAGCTGCTGTGTAACTATTCGTATCTTTCAAATAGTCCTTTGTAGTGGAAAGTGCCTTCTTTAATTCCGACTTATCTGCACCTTCTATCTGAAGTGCATCAATCGCTTTATTGATTGCATCTACTGCACTGTTTACCTGAGTCTGTGTAACATCATCTGATTCATATACACTCTTAGCATTATCTCTTGCTTTTTTCAAAGATTCTTTTGTTGTCTCTGTATATGTTACATCCCCATTGTTCAAATAACTGTCTGCTGCTTCGATTGCCTTTTTCAATTCGCTCTTATCAACTTTGACTGCTTCTTTATTAAATACACTCATTGCAGCATTCAGTGAATCTGTAGCTGAATCAACTGCTGTCTGATCCACATTCAGATTATCGGATATCTCTTCTCCCGCCGCAATTACAGCTTTCAACATTTCAATATTTTCAGAACTATATCCGTAATCATCTTCTTGCAATGTTTCCAACAAACTATTTGCTTTTTTAATTGCTGCATTCAATTTTGTTTTATCTGAGTCTGTTCCAGTCACCTGTTTAAGCGTAGACCAATCAAGATTCAATCTCGCATATTGTAATCCATTTCCACTCTGAATAGATTCCATCACCGGTACATATACCTGAATCCAAACCGTCTCTTCTCCTAAACTAATCGGCATACTCATATAATGAGGATATAATTTTCCTTTTACATTTGCATCCAATCCACTGTCTGGATTATTATAAGCATCATACACATCCTCATAATAAGAATCAACATTGGCCGGTACTGGCTCGATTCCTGTTGGTGCATCTACACCTGATTCTCCACCAGTCCACTCTGGGAAATAATTTAATTTTGCTAAATATCCTGTTAAATCTTTACTTCCTAATTTGGTTGTTAAAGGAACAAATTCCATTTTTAATGTAACATTATTGCCATCAACAGTTAATGTCATTGGTTTTACAACCGCTGGATTTCCCATAGAATCTCTGTCAGAAGATGCCATTTTCATGATTCCATTAATTGTATATGTTCCATTAAATACAACATTATCATCCGGCTTCTGTATCAGCATAGCTGAAGTTTTCTCCAAAAGTTGAATTTGTTTATCAACTTCCTGCTGTGTTGCATTTGCATTTGCTAATACCGCTTTAGCTGATTCAATTGCTTTTCCAAACGCTTCTGCTCCTTTTGGCAGGCAATTTGTTGTATCGATTTTCTCGGCTCTATTAACAAGATTCTGCAAAGCACTCTTGTCTGCATTCGCATTAAGGGCCTCCATTGCTAACTGAAGGGCAGATGTTCTTGCATCTACTTCTGCTTGTGAAATGTTAGCGTCCTCAATAGCTTCTTTTGCCTTATCTCTTACAGTTACAAACGCTTCCCAATTTGGATAATTTAGATTTTCTATCTTGCAAGCTTCTTCATAAAGAGCCTGTAACTTTGTTTTGTCAGCTCTTTCAATCAATCCCTCCATCTTGGAATTAAGTTCCAGAACTGCTTGATCAACCTGTTCCTGAGTTGCTGTTTCACCTGAAACTAATTTCTTTGCTGCCTCAAGTGCTGTCTTAAATTCTTTATAAGAATTTGGTGTATAGTCATCTTCTTTCTTTGTCTCTGCATTCTGGATCGCTTCATTTAATTTTTCATAATCAATTTTTCCCTCTAATCCATTAATTGCATTTTCAAGAGCTGTAACCTGCTCATCCACTTCGCTTTGAATTGCGACCGGATCATTCAGCACTTCACTTGCTTTTGCAATTGCATCATGTAAATTTGCGAGCGATTCTGTTGTATAACTTCCTGATAATTCATTTTCAGCTTTTTTAAGAGTCGCTTTCAATGTATCTTTAGTCACTTCAACTTTTTGTGCATTAGACAATTCAAGACCAACTTCATTTACCCAGCTTGTATCTCCATCTGAATAATAGCCTACCTGTGTCAGCTGTTTCGCATCTCCAATCGGGAAAGATACTTTTGTTGGATATGTAGTTCCATCCTCTTCGATTGTTTCAAGAACTGTTGCATCTTTAAATTCTTTTCCATCTTTATAGAGGAATCCATCAATATAATAAGAAGCCAGTTCTTGTCCATCCATCACTGTTTTTGCCTTTTCCAGATTCATGTAGGCTGTTGCATTTCCATTCATATCCACTACAAGTCTGGTCTCTCCTGCAAGTCCTTGATGATATCCAAGTGTTCCATCTGTCTCCACAATCCGGCTGTCTACTGTATAAATACCTTCTTCCAGATTCAGTGATGGATTTGTTTCTTTTAATCCTTCTTTCGCTGCTTTCAAAGCTGTTACCTTCTCATCAATCTCGCTCTGGATTGCAACTGGATTTTCTGTTACTGCTTTAGCATTTTTCAGTGCTTCTGTTACTGCCGCAAAACTATCTGCTGTATAAGCTCCATCATTATTCTTCAGTTCACTTAACTCTTTTACCAAAGAATTTAATTCCTTCTTATCAGCCTTCTGTGCAGTAATATTTGTCAACTCAAGAGAAATTTCATTTACCCAATCTGTATCTCCGTCAGAATAAAATCCCACAGCAATGTTCTTTTTCAGTTTGGATACTGGGAAACTAATTTTGGTCGGATATGTTGTTCCATCTTCTTCTTTAGTTTCTAAAACGGTAGCTTCTTTATATTTGTCACCGTCTTTATAAAGGAAACCGTCAATGTAATAAGAAGCCAGTTCTTGTCCATCCATCACTGTTTTTGCCTTTTCCAGATTCATGTAGACTGTTGCATTTCCTTTTTCGTCTACCGCAATTCGTGTCTCTCCTGCAATTCCCCGATGATATCCAAGGGTTCCATCCGTCTCTAAAATACGACTATCAGCAGTATATACGCCCTCGCCATAAGTCTTAATTGCTTCGCCCGTCAATTCTTCGATCGCATTAATTAACTTATCAGTTTGCGTATCCACTGTTGTCTGTGTTGAATTAATGTCATTATAAACTTCTTTCGACTTTTTCAGAGTTTTTGTGAATTCCGAAAAAGCATCTTGATTATAATTACTACTATCATATTTTTCAGCCTGATCAATATATTTTTTCAATTCATCTTTATTGACATTTTTCAGGCTTGGTGTCAATGTATGCGGTTCTTCACCATCAATTTTTTTTGCATCAAAAAGCTGAACAAGTGCATCTCTGGCTGAAGCTCCTTCTCCTGGTTCTCCACCTGCCAACCCATCCATAATCGGAACAATTACATTGATTTTGAATACATTTTTTAAAGTAATATTATTTCTAGTAAAATCATAAGTTTCCGGAACCGGTATTGCAACGCTCTCTGGATAATTAAGATGATAATCGTCAATATCAGGGCTGTTATTTTCGTCAACCATATATTTAGTAATATTTACTTCTTGCTTATCCGTTTCCGTACTATCCTTAGTCGGATAATAGAACATACGATACATATATCCAAAATAATCTTCTCCACCAAGCGGAATTGTGATTCCCTGCATGTCAAAATAGAGATCCTTATTAGCTCCATTATTGTAAACATGGAGAGTTGCTTTTCCACCCTTTACAGCATTATTAGCCATCGAAGGGGATTCTGGCTGTTCATAGTTCCAGATATTAACTCCTACTGAATACACACCATCCGATAATGTGCTTACATCTGTCACATCACTTTTCTGGAATAAAATATACTGATATCCATCCAGTTTCGTTGTTGTATAATTCAGCTTTCCATTTTCAACATTAACTTCACCATATTCCGAATTAATATTCATTGATGATTTTTCGTCAGCAAAAAATACATATAGTTGAGTTTTGTCCGCATCCCATTCATCCGGAATATCAAAAGAAAGTGTCACTCTGTTATTTGGTGTATACGCTGTATCATTTGCTTTAAACGATAAACTATATAATTTTGCTGCTGAACTTACACCGCCTACTGTTGACATCGCATTATCGTAATCAGTTCCTTTTGTAACAGGTGTTGCTTCAAACTTTGTTGCTTTTTTTAAATTATAAGAATCAGAAGTCAGTGTTACTCCATTACTTGAAAGGGTAACTGTTTCCTTTTGATTTGTATCTAATCTCAGAGTAGCATAATATTCTGAGTCATCAGAAAATACTATATGTATTTCTCTACCAAATACTGCTTCTTTTACACTATTATAAGGAATTTCAACTGTACCATCTTTTACTTCAAGTTCATTCCACTTTGAAATTCCCCGGTATCTTTCGCAGAAGCCACCAGCGCCTTTTATTTCAGAAATCCCATTAATATAGATTTTCTGAATATTAACATCGCCATTTGTTTTCAATTTAACAGTAGCTGTTCCGTCGCTTGCTGTTACTTCTCCATCTAAAAGACCACTTAATTTTTGTCCATCACCTTCAAAATTATAGCTGTCATATTTTCTATGCGAAACAAAATCAAATTTCGCCCCACCATCTTTATAGTTTTCAATACTTTCTGGTAATTCAATTATATCAGACGTATCGAAACCCAGCTTACTGCTAATCAGATCAGATGAAGAACGATCCGTTCTCCAATTACTTGCAATCGAACCTTCTGTATACTCTATTTGAGCCGTATATAAAAAATCTTTCAAATTATCAACTTCAAACGTCAGATACTTATTATCAGAATAATCATTTCCACTAACAGTAATTTCATCTGGCGAATAACATTTTTCATCATTTGCTGTATCCAGCCAGCCAGTTTCAATCATCTTATCACGATAAGGATACTCATCCAATCCATAAGATGCACATTTAATATCCGCAAGAGCTGTATCATCTTTGAATGTTCCTTGCTTATATATTTGAAATGTAACCATTTTATCATAATTATTTGCCTGAATCATCACCTTATATTTTCCAGATTCTTCAGGTGTGACAATCGCACAGTTACTACCATAATGTAATGCCGTCTGTAAATTTGCCTTCGTTTCAGTACCATCTTCGCTATAATTTTTGATAGGTACTACATAACTATGACCTGTTTTCATGTCATACGTTTCGCTTCGTTGTGCATAGGCTATTCCTGCTCCTGCACTCACAACACATAGAAGTGTCAACATGCTTAATATTATTTTGTAAACTTTTTTCATATCTCACTAATAAAAAGGAGGTGAGGCATAATGCCTCGCCTCCCTTTTACCTCCTACTTTATTCTGCTGCTGTTAAAGAGTTGATTTTAAGATATCCTGTCTTAGCACTATGTGAACCAAGAACAGATACTGTAAATGTTCCTTCAATTGCATTTCCTACTGAAATCTTAGACGCATCTAATCCAGAAACTTTATAATCATAAGAGCCTTTCTTAACTTCTTTTCCTGCAATTCCGTCTAAAGTCATACCAGTCAAAGCACCTTTAATTCCAATATAGGTAAACTGATGTGTATATAATGTCAAATCAGCAGTTCCATCCGAATGAATTACAACTGTAGCCGGATTGTCAATTCCCTTATTTCCCATAGATGTAGATGAGCACGCTGCATTTTTATACAAAGTTACATTTGCAGTATACGTTCCTGCTGCTAACGTTTGAGAATCATTTTCTGCAGCAAATGCTGTAATTCCCATTGCCATTACCATTGTTGCTGCTAACAGTGTAGCAACTAATTTCTTAATCTTTCTCATAACTGTAATCCTCCTTTTCGTGTTTTTGCATTAGCTTTTTGCTAATAAATCTTTAGTTATGATCGCTTAGAGTTCCGTGAGAATCATTCCGGTTACTCACATCTAACTCCTTATCCAAAAGATACCATAATCTTTTATATCATGTCAACACTGCATTTGCACTTATTTGTTGCCTGAATAGCAACAAATTCCCTGTTTTTTCTTATGTTTTTGTTGCTATTCAGGCAATTTTATGTATAAAAATGCCGTTATTGATAGCATTTTATCAATAACGGCATTTTATCGAGTTTTTTTCTTATTTCGTTTCCTATTATGAGAAAATGATAAAATTTCTCATTTTTATTTTATACCCAAAAATATAATAGTGCAGTACTTTCCGGCATATGTACTAACCCTACACTACAGGTAACTGTAACCGGTACAACTCCCATTGTACCAACTCCCGTCCATTTGTGGATTTTACATGCTTCCATTGGAATTCTTACAATGTTATTTACTATATCAACAGTCTCAAGGACTTCGTCATGCTCATACTTTAACGTTTTCAGTTTACCTACCATTGTTTCACCGCTGACTCTTGAATGTGCTGACATATCTTTTACTTTTAATTCCAGATAGCTTTCTCCTTTATCCTGAACGATTTCTGCTGTTTCTTCAAATCCTCGCATTGCCATAGAGTCTCTGCTCTGTCCCGGCTTCTTATTCATGCGGTAAAGTCGGAATACGACCGGATGTCTTTCACACTTCTGCAGGTTGTTCTGTATCTCCTGATCCAGTTCATTCTCTTTCCTTTTGTAGACCGATTTCTTTTCTGCATGAGCATTGATCATCAATTCCAGCATATGAATGTCGATGTCTTCCACCATAACATCTATCGTTTCTTCTATCTCTTCCGGTCTCGCACCAATTTCTTCCAGATATTTCTGAAGATTCTCGTATAACCTCACATACCGATCCAGCCATTCCTGACCTTCTACAGTGAATTCCAATGCTTCTGTCAAAATTCCTCTTTCAGTACAATTTTTAAAAAATCGGTTTACCGTTGAACGGTTCACATTATAATATTCTGCGATACTTCCTTGTGCCCCACGTTTCTTTTCCACTCCGGAAAGTCCCTGTAAATATTTTAATTGAAGCATTGTAGGCCTGTTCTGTCGTTTCAGATGTTCACCTTTTTCCATATTGTCTCTTATCTCCTTCTTTACCATACATGAATGTTCAATTCACGATAATCGATCTGCAGTGGTTTTTGGTCAAAACGGGTAATAGCAATGATTGCCACTGCTTCTGTGATCGGGATACCCGTATTGGCATTGTAGGTAAAAATATCTGTCGGGAGCTGATAAACATCTTTTTCTTTTTTGGCCTGTATCCACTCTTCCTCTCTTCGATACCACACAAACCCCAGTGATTCCTCTTTTTTTGTTCGGAGTAGAAAGCAGTTCTCAGACTTCTTAATTCTTAAAATAGCAGAATGTTCCAGTTTCTCATACTCAGCTGCAAGAAATCTCGGATTACGTCTTTCCGGTTCATAAAGTCCAAATGCCATCGGAAATTCTCCATCCCCGTAAAAGGTATACAGATCCATATCATCGTAAACTCTGTCATATACATCTCCGTATTGAAGAAAGTGTTCGATTCCTTTTAATCCTTCTGGACTGATATAGTGTTCTACACGACATGCATCTTCCTGTGCCCGTTCCTGATCCATCCCACTTACCATCTGGAAAAACTGCGTGAGTTTCTCATGTCTGGCCAAACAGTCCATACCTTCCAGTTTTCCTTTTTCTGTTAATTCCAGATTATTGTTTTCCGGTTCATATAAAAAACCTTTTGTCACCAGGCTTCGTACCAGTCCTGCAGCCTCGTATCCGGTTATTCCTGTTGTTCTGGCATATTCCTTTGATGTAATCTGTCTGCCCTGTCTCCATTTCCGATAGACATACTCCAGAAGGTCTTCTTCCAGTTCTCCTCTGGCTTTTGCAGTATCAATATCTCTGTTTTCTTTTTTCTTACTCATTGTTATACTTCCTAACTGTTCTATGTACTTCCTTTTATCCGATTATCGGTATTTCCTGCAAGAGTCTTCCGTCTAAGAACCGCATCGTATTTTCCGTGGTAGCTGCGTCTTCTCCTGCCACAAAACCAAGATTACAGGTGCAGTGCAAGCCATCCATCCACTGTTGTTTGTATTCCATATGAACTGCGGTCGCCGGTATTTTTATACTGTGACCGTCTGTTTCTGTTTCCTGCCAGATTCCGTTCGTGTCCTGATACCAGATAGTTCTCTCATCCGTGTGATCCGGATGTTCTATTAATTCCAGCCATATTTCCCATGGTTCTATACGCAGCCATCCTTCCCGTTCAAAACGCAGATCTTCCAATGCTGTTTTTCTTTCCTGTCCGATCTCCGTTGTATAAAAAGAAAACCATACCTGATATTTACCAGGCTCTAATATCTTCCAGAGCGTATGGCAATCTATGCTTTTGGGGATTGTGTTTCTTCCACCCGTGTTGATAAATCTCCACAAGTTATCGATTTTCTCTTCTTCGGATATCTCACATGCCATGAGCCTGCCATCTTTATCTGCTGTTTTTTCATCCACTCCAGTCATCTGTAAGAACTGATTCCATCCATCAGCGGCATACTGCAGTTGTCTGGCATATGTTGTTCCACTTTCTGTCAGTGCCGGGATTTTTTCTTCGCTGTCTGTTTCCAGAAAGCCTGCCTCCTGCAATTTTCGAATGCTCGATTTCCACCTGTAATCCGTCAGATCATGTTCTGTTATGATCATCCTTTTGATCAGCTTTTCTTCGCATCCGCATTTGCGCATCTGGAATATCATTCTCAGGATATCTTTTTGCAGATATTTTTGCTCTTTCTCCATTACTTCATCCTCTGTGTTCTTGTTTTCCGCTTTTGCTTCTGGTTAGTTACTTCAAACCATGTTTTTTCCATTATATTGTTCTTTTTTTAAGTTTGTCAATGCATTTTATCATACTCAGTTATAAAATCCATATAAAAATATCCAAAAATATGTATTACAGTGCCTTTTTCTCACATATTTTTGGATATTCTTATATGTTAATCATCCGTTTCCTTTAATTTTGTCTGGTCCGTTGTCTGTATATCGATACATACCGCATGGACTGCGAATCGTTTGCTGTATCCGTTCCCGGTACAGGTAGACAGCGTCAGGATCTTATTGCTTGACTTTGGTCTGATCCCGGTATCAAAATCCGAGTTTTTCACCATCTCGTCAATGAACGTCTGGTATTCTTCCCCCGGCTGATAACCGACTTTATATACATTGCCGCCAACTACTGCATCCTCATAGGAGAAGATCTGATAGCGGTAGGCAGTGCTTTCGGTATAGACCGTAAAGTACTGGTTCTTTTTCCAGAAGCCTTCATCCTTGTATTTCTTCAGACTTCCGAACATACTGCCATTGTTCATGTTGTGTCCGTAAATGATGTTATAAAGGTCGGAAAAATCTGACTGATTCAGTCCTTCCAGAAAGATACTTCCTGCGATGTGTTCATTTCCATGGATATCTTTGCGCAGATATTTTTCGTTGTCCCCGGAGTACACGATAGGATAGTTGATGCCAAGCTCATCCTGATCGTCGAACCGTATCCAGCCGATGATGTCCGGGTTTTCTGTTTTTAACTGGTCAAATTCTACCTTAATGTCGGTACTCCACCAGTCTTTTTTCTTCTGCTTCCCGTCATCTGGTTCGGATTCATCACTGACATATTCTTCGGCAAGTTTCTGGTAGTCCTGTTCGGATTTCATCCGGTCTAAGTAAGGCGGCAGGATATTCCACAATGCCACACCTATCAGAATTACAGCCAGAAAAATCCATATCAGCCATCTATAAGAATTCTTTTTCTTCATGTCACTCTCCCACTCTTGTTAGTTTCATCGAACCGCTATCGTCATTATGGAATGCACCGTCAGAAATGTCAATCCTTTTCTTCACACTGTTTATCCATTGTTTGTCTTCCATTTTTCCTGTTCATCTACGATATCGTAGCCCATATCAAGCATATCTAAAACTTTCGAATCACTGACAGTCCCATCTACTGGAACTGCCAGCCAGTGTTTCTGATTCATGTACTTTGCCGGAGCAAGGTGATACATTTCGATATAATTGCTTATCATATCTGACTCTGCCTGAACTTCCATGATTGACATTACAGATTCGTCTGATTGATAAAAAATAGCATAGGGAATGTTGTTTCTCTGGTTTTTAAAGATTGTGATCTGCTTTCCATTTTGTGTGATTCTCTCCGGGTTGGCTGGATATTGCTTTTTGATGTATTCGAATATTTCTTGTTGATTCATGAGAGGATTCCTTCTTTTTCACTAATTCTTCTCTTTATTTTGTCGCAATTTTCCCCAGATTACAAGTATAACTTTTTATCTCTCCAATTCCATCAATTTATTACCCCATATCCCATAATGGAGGCATAATCCACCGCATAGCTTCTCTGCCGTACCTGATCACTGGAGTTTCCTTCCACTGTGTAGACTCTTCCACCTTCACATTTTTCCACGATTCCTACATGGTCCGAGTTCCCATCATGATCCCAGTCGAAAAAGATGATCATTCCGGCTGTCGGGGTTGTTCCACCACCCCGCCACTTATTCTTTCCCTGAAACCAGGACACTCCGTCACTGCACAATGAGAACTTGGGAACATTCCCACTTGCTATCAGACCGCTTTGATCCGCACACCAGCTCACAAAACAGGCACACCATTCTACCCGGCTGTCAAATCCATACCAGCTCCAGAACTTCTGACCGCCACTGTTTCCAAGCTGCCCCATTGCAACCGATACGATCTGCTGATTTCCAAACAAACCAGCAAACAGGCTGCCACCGGAATAATACCGCATCACATGGGGAACGTATTGGGGATCTCCGTAACTGCTCCATCCATGCGAAGCTGCCTGTTGCTGTGAAAACTGCAGGGCATTGGCTTCGGTGTAACCGCCTCTTTGTAATGCCCATCCTATGTAGCCATTTCCATAGTTATATCCCTGCCATGCAAGTTTCAGCTTGTCCAGATCCTGTGGGGTGCTGCATCCTGCCTGACTGATGCAGTCTGCGAATGTCTTGACTCCCACTTCGATGGAATAATCCGGCTCTGTAATGGTAAAACGCTCCATATCCCCCAGTGTCATCTTTTTTCCGCCTGACAATAATTCCAGATCCCGGTTTCCGCAATAACTTAAAAAGATCTTTTTTTCTTTTTCCGTTTCTGTCATAGATTTTCCCCTTTCAGAAAATAATTCCTTATTACGAAACATTATAAATTTTTAACTCATTAGAATCAATATATATTTCCGAATAACGAAACTTTTATCTTTTTAAGGAGAATGTATTATGCAGAAAATCAGACCAGACATGGATATCGGTAATAACATCCAGACTCTCAGATATAAAAACAATCTGACACAAGACCAGGTCATTGCGAAGTTAAATCTCATGGGTATTGTCATATCCAAAAGCACTTATGCCAAACTGGAAACAAACCGCATGAACATCAAAGTGTCTGAATTGGTCGCTCTGGCAAAGATCTTTCATACGGATATCAATGCATTCTTTGATGGTCTGCTGTGATTCAGCATTCCTCCGACTCCCTGTATATATCATAATATTTTTAAAAAAAGAACCAGTCTGTATCCTTATCGGATATAAACTCGTTCTTTTTTCTTATCAAATAATTCTTTATACCTCGACTGGATATCCATGCAGTCATTTTCAAAATTATATAGCTGTAACTTTGGATATCGTGGGATTTCTATCTTGGAATATTCTTTTATTTCCGCATATTGGAGTCCCTTTTCATTTAATTCCTTGTACTTAAAGACTCCCTGAGCTGTTTCATACTTACATATGGTTTCTTTCTGTATTTCCTTAAGTGTTTCAATTATGTCATTACATTTCCGTCTAGTTTTATATGTACTGATCTGTCCACTGGTCATTCCTATTTTCCAAGCAAATTCCGGTAGTTTTCTATAAAAAACGCCCTCAATTTTAAGCATTGGGATATAAGTGAATAACTGATTTTCCGACCATCCACATTCATCTCGCAGCTTTTTTACCAATATAAAACATTCCAAAAAATCCTCCTCTTTAGCATAACGGTGCAGTCCAGATACTAACGATTTTGAAATATTATAATCCCTGCATAAACCGATATGACTTGAATACGATTTATTTTGATATGTAATCGCTATTCCATTCTTCGTAGTTCTTACCGGTGTGTAAATGGCCTCTGATAATGTCTTTCCATAACCGGTAATCCGTTCCATTACATTTGCTGGTTGGACACCATATTCAGTACACAGTTCAATAAAAGAAGAATACTCATTTCCTTCAAATTTTATGGGTCCTTTTTTTAATTGTGTTATCACTGCCTCTTCCAATGATTTACTTTTAGCATTTGTATAATAGGCTAATGATCCAAAACTAATGCCAAACTTCTCTGCCACTTCTTCTTTGTTCTTATAGTCTTTTCCCCATAACACAATTTGTTTTTCCTGCTCTTCCCGGCATCGATTCACTGCTTCTTCAACAGAATCACACTTAGCTAAAAAATGTTTCAATGAACTTTCCGGCAGTTTATATTCCTGCGCCAGTTTTTTAGGTGAACGATATAGATTCCCGTCATATTCATATAATTTACCGATTCCATATACCTTCTTTAGACAGATTTCCATAGCGTCATCCACGCTCCACCCTCTCTTCAGAAGCTTTCTCAGATGCTGGTAGTCAACCTCATATTCCTGAGCCAGTAATTTTATCATCTCATGGGATTTCCCTTGATATTCAATCTTTTCCCACTCATACTCTATCGCCTCCCTTGTTTTCATATCAAGCACAACACTATACCACTTTGGGGAAAGAAATCCATTCACCAGATCTACTAAATCTGTAAAGGGAAGCTATATCTATTTGTGAAATAAAAAATGATATGAAAGACTCCATGTTCTCTCATACCAGCTATTCAATGTCCTTTACTATATACACATATTTTTTCATTATCTGTGCATATAGTACCTATATTCTATTTCATGTCAACTGTATACACTCTATATACAGGCTATCTTGTTACACCAGTTTACATCCAGAAGCAAAAGCGGTGCATCGTGCAGAAATGCTCTTGCCACGCCGATCCTCTGTTTTTCTCCTCCGGAAAGGGTATCTCCCAACTCTCCGACCAGCGTATCGTATCCATTTGGAAGGCTTTCTATAAATTCATGCAGAGATGCTTTTTTTGCTGCCTCTACGATTTCTTCTCTGGAAGCCCCCGGCTTTGCGATCGCAATGTTGTTGGCGATTGAATCGTGGAACAGACACGTCTCCTGTGTCACATAGCTTTCCATATCACGCAGCTCGTTTGTATTGATACCGGACAGTTTTCTGTCTCCCATTCGGATCACTCCGCTGTGTACATCATAAAAACGCATCAGCAGCTTTAACAGCGTTGATTTTCCGGAACCGCTTCTTCCATGGATTCCAATCCGGCTGCCTTTCGAAATCGAGATCGAATAGTCTTTTAAAATCTGTTCTTCTTCATAAGCAAAATCAATGTTTTCACAATTGATATCTGCAAATTCTGCGGTTGCCTGACCGGATACTTCTTCAATCTGCGGTTCTTCTTCCAAAAGGGATAACACACGCTCTCCACTTGCCAGTGTCTGCATCAGATTGTTTGACAGACTGGACAGAGCAACAACCGGTCCAAAAGAGCTCATCATCAGGATCGTACAGAGCAGTACTGCGTCAAATCCGATCTCCCCCTGCTGATGCAGCCATGTTGTAAGGAACAGCATTCCAAAAGAGAAAATCAGGATCAGGACATTTGTTCCTCCCCTTTGTGTTCCTTCCAGTTTCTTCATTTCTTTCTGTTTCGCATCCAGTTCCACACTTTTGCGTTCCATCTGCTCTTCCCGTTTTTCTCCGCATCCATACTGGATCGTCTCATCCAGACCGCGAAGACTGTTCAGAACGAAGCTGTTCAGATCCCCGAAACGGGTACGAAATTCCATTCCTTTTTCTGAACCTCGTCTGGAATTCCACATGGGCATCAGAACTCCAATTGCAAGATATCCCACAAGGGCGAACAGACCGATCAGCACATGATATCGGAGAAAGAAAATTTCCATGATCAGGGATGTCAGGAATGCGATTGCGATCGGCGAAATCGTATGCGCATAAAATACTTCCAGAAGCTCAATATCTGTTGTGATGATCGAGATCAGATTTCCTTTGTCTCTTCCGTCCAGTTTTGCAGGACAGAGCTTTCTCAAAACCGCAAATACTTTGTGACGGATCAGTGCCAGCAGCTTAAACGCAATATAATGGTTGCATGCCTGCTCTCCATAGTGCAGAATTCCGCGCAGTACCGCAATCACTGCAAGGCAGACAAACAATGTCGTCAGAGAAACTCCCTGCCATATTCCCATAATCTGCAGGATTCCAACTCCTGCCAGTACGGTGAGAAAGATCGCACAAAGATATCCTGTGACACCTAGCAGAATCGCTGCTGCCATAACGTGCATCAGGGGACGGATCAGTCCGATCAGTTTTCCCATAATCTGTATTCCACTTCTTCGCTTCATGCTCTTCCCTCCCTTACCTGACACAATTCCTGCTGTTTCTGATACATATTTGCATAGCTTCCTGCTTTTTTCATAAGTTCTCCATGTGTGCCGCTCTCTGTAATCTGACCGTTTTCCAACATATAAATCTGATCAGATGCCACCACATTTGCAAGCCGGTGAGAGATAAACAGAATCGTTTTCGTCTTTGCCAGCTCCCGGATCACTTCCATGATCTGATCCTCACTTTCCACATCAATATTGGACGCTGCCTCATCAAAAATATACATCGGCGTATCATGAAGAAGTGCTCTGGCGATGGCAAGACGCTGTCTCTGTCCTCCCGAAAAGTTACTTCCCTGCTCCTCCAGCATCGTATCCAATCCATTTTGTGCCTGCAAAAACTCATACAGATTTACCTGCCTGAGCGCTGCTTCCATCTGTTCTCTCGACACAGATGGATCCGCCATTTTCAGGTTTTCTTCTACCGTTCCCTTGAACAGATAACTGTTATGTCTCACCAAGGTGATCTTATCCATCAGACTGGACTCTTTAATCTCCTGAATCGGTACATTATTGATCTGGATCTGTCCCGAAAATGTACGATTCTTCCCTGTCAAAAGTGCCGCAATGGTACTTTTTCCACAACCGGACAGACCCACCAGAGAGACAAATTTTCCGGATGGTATGGTCAGCGAAATATCCCGTAATACCTTTCGCTCCGGCTCATAGGAAAATTCCACATGCTGCAGTGTGACGTCCATTTGTTCGCCCTCAATCTCGTGCTCTCCCCGTTTTGGCTCTTCCATATCCAGAATCTTAAAAATCTTGTCACTTGCCGACATTCCGTTCATGGCAATGTGGAAGAAAGAACCCAGCAAACGCAGTGGAATGAAAAATTCAGATGCAAGCAGAATAATCGTAAACGCCCCTGCGAGTGATACATTTCCTGCCAGATACTCTTTGACAGTCACAATCATTCCAATTGCTGCTCCGCCATATGCTACAATATCCATCACACTGACAGAATTAAGCTGCATAGTGAGCACTTTCATCGTGATCTTACGAAACCGCTCTGATTCGTCGTCCATTTCTTTGGCTTTTTGCTCATCTGCCTGATAAATCTTTAAGGTTGTGAGTCCTTGCAGGTTCTCTAAGAAACTGTCACCAAGTTCTGTATAGATTCCCCAGTATTTGCTCAGCAGTTTCTTTGCGAATTTCTGTACTGCCACGATCGACATCGGAATCAGCGGTACACATACAAGAAGCACAATACATGCCTTGATGCTGATCGGTGACAATACCGCAAACAATGTGATCGGTGCAAGCAGACTGTAGAACAGCTGCGGAAGATATCTCCCATAATAAATCTCCAGCTGCTCGACTCCTTCCGCAGACACCTGAACCACCTCGGAAGTAGATACCTTTTCTTTATAGGCCGCTCCCAAACGCAGCAGCTTCTCATAAATCTGCTTTCTTAAAACCGTCTTTACATCCGCACTTGCCCGATAAGAGGCATATGCAGCTCCTTTTTCGCACAGAAAACGCGCACAGATTGCCAGGATCACAATTCCTGCCGTTTGCAGCATCACCTGCTGATCCAATGTTTTTTCAAACAGCTGCTGGATCATATTTCCTGCCGCAAACACTGCTGCGATCTGAAACAGCAGTGCGATCCACTGCCAGAAAATATTAGCTCCGATATATTTTCCCGAGCCCTTCAACAGCTTGAGTAGTCTCGTCTTAATCATATGTTTCTTTCCTTCCCATTCTCTTTTTTTCTTTTGCAGAAGTGATCACGTGCCGGATTGCCATGATTGGATGATAAAATAACATTCTCGGTCCGGCAAACCGCATCACATTTCGAATTTCTTCTCTCATCTGCGGCTTGTAACAATGTACCCTGCAGTTACTGCAGAATGTCTTTGTCTCCATAAACGGACATTTATCCACACGCATTGCGGCATAGTCTCTGAGTTTTTCACACTCCTCGCACAGTCCATGATGTTTTTCCACAGTTTTATGTTTTTTCCGGCAATAAAGGTGGATCATCAGATCCACGATCTGCTTTTCTTTTTCCCGTTTGTTCTGCACTTGCTGACTCTTTTTTATATCTTTCATTTAAGCCGCCTCAATTCTGATCGTCTTGATTTTTGTAAAGAAATATACATATTTAAAAAGGATCAGCAGAAGAATAAAAATACGCCCCGGCAGATTGCTCATCATAAAAAATGCACACATCAGCATTGCGGATGCCGGAAGCAGAATACACAGCTTTGTCTTTAATGTCATGGCACGCTCCTTTACAAAGCTGTCCAGATGATTTTTGTAAAGCTTCGTCCCCATAAACCACTTGTGAAATCTTTCCGATCCTCTTGCAAAACAAAAAGATGCCACCAGCAAGAATGGAGTTGTCGGCAAAATCGGCAGGATCACTCCCACTGCTCCGATTCCAAGACATAAAAACGCTGCTGCCAGCCATAACATTTTCAATGGGTTTTTTCTCATACGCTCTCCTTTTTTCACTTCTACCAAAAGTTTTTATCATCTATTTTTCAATAGTCTCAACTAACAAAGTGATGCTACCATAATTGATAATTATTTTCAAGTAAATTTTTACAGGAAATCAGAAGAACTTTCTGTGAATTTGCTGTTCAAAAGAAAAATCCATGATATGATAAGGAACAAATGTAGAAAATAATTTGATTTGACAAGGTGATTTTATGGATAAATTTGAAAAACGATGGATTCGACGTGAATTTAATAAAACAAACGGTATGATTTTTCTTTACAAGATCTTATTTGGCCAACTCACTTTTTTGATCATGATGGCGATGTACCGGCTGTTTCCGGTTGACGAACATTTTAATGACGGAGCTGTCTGGTATCTGATCTCCGGCTTTCTCTGTCTCGGGATCTTTGTCATATGGCGCAGACCTTCCTTTTTCCGTACGCAGATTTTTCCGGTACATTCTCATATGAGCCCGGGAAAATTTCTCAGCTTTTTCGGGATTTTTATGATCGCACAGAACGCTTCTTCCGTTCTTTATGTACTTATGGAAATGGGAGCACAGCACTTCGGTTTTACATTTGCGCGTTCTCTGGAAGCTGCTACGGGAGGCTCTGTTACGATCTCTATGCTTCTCTACTCCGGATTTGCTGCTCCGCTGATCGAGGAATTCATTTTCCGCGGTGCTGTTTTAAAGACATTGGAGCCTTTCGGCAAGTGGTTCGCACTTTTGGCCTCCTCACTTGCCTTTGCTCTCATGCACGGAAATTTTGCACAGATTCCTTTTGCAATGGCTGCCGGACTGATCCTTGGATATATCGCTATGGAATACTCGATCTGGTACAGTCTCCTTTTGCATATTTCCAACAATCTGATCCTGGGAGATGTTCTGCCCCGTATTGCAGGCATAATGCCTGGCAACAGCGGAAATATCCTGTACAATGTGATCACCAATCTGCTCGTCATCCTTGGAATTGTGCTCCTGCTTCGAAAATACCGCTCCATTCCCCGCATCTGCAGCAGCGAGTCTCACAATACGGGGAAACTGTTATTTTTATATTTTACTTCCGTTTTTGGAATTTTATTTACACTGTCCTGTATCTGGAGCGGATTTGCCGGAATCAGTCCGCTGTAGTGTTTCTTTTTAATAACTCTACCACATACTGCTGAGCTTTTTCCCCGTATAAAAAGACATCGTACAGATTTCCGTTCTGACTTTCCCTCTCTTCTGCCCGGATGCCCAGCGCTTCTCCTTTTTCTGTCAGAAAGGTTCTGCTGTATCCGTTCCAGAACTTCTGCTCCAGATACCCTTCTGCCAGAAGTTCCTCAGTAATGGATTTGATCGTCAGACGCTTCATCGTCTTTTCATCCCGCAGTGCATTGATAGATGCCACGAATTCGCTGATTGTCGTCTCCGTGACAAAAGCGATCTGCTGTTCCATTTCCTCTGTCAGATGAAATGCCTCTTTTCTTCCTTTTTTTGCCCGCTCTGTCAGCGGAATCTCTGAAGCACCATAGTTCGTTTCCTCGGCTCCGTATGCCTCCTTATCTCCATTCGTAATATCACGAATGCAGTATAAAAACGCCTCCCCATACTGTTCCAGTTTTCTGGCGCCCATCCCGTTAGCTGTCAGCATTTCTTCTTTTGTGAGAGGGATTTTCACGCACATATCATGAAGCGTCTTATCAGATGCCACCATATACGGCGGAATGGATTTTTCTTTTGCCAGTTCGCTGCGCAGCTTTCGGAGTTCTTCAAACAGATGCTGCGCTTTTTCACTCAGGTCTCCCAGTCCTTTCACACCTCGCCTTGCAGATGTTTTCTGTACTTCCGCTTTTCTGTATGCGATCACAAACGGATCCGTCCCTTGAAGCAATTCTTCTGATGTATCTGTGAGCTTCAGTAATGCGTATTTATCTTTCGTCTGGCACAGATAGCCTCGCTCCAGCATCGCCTGAATGATCTCTTTGATGCGTTCCTGTCCGATTTTGCTTTGTTTTCCATAACAAAGATTGTCGTTCATCCGGTAATTCCGGATTTTTGCAGTATTTTCGCCAAGCAGCGTGCCTGCGATCATGTTCACCCCGAATCTCTGCCCGGACTCACGGACGCATTCAATCACATCTGCTGCCGCTTCTGTTGCGTCCATCTCTTCCAGTTCCTCCAGACAGTTGGAGCAGTTTCCACAGGGCTCTTTTGCCTGTTCCCCAAAATAGCCGAGAATATAATTGCGCAGGCATCCCGTGGTCGTACAGTAGGTTGTCATCTTCTGAAGCCGCTCCCGATCCTGCACCTGGATATTCTGCATCTCTTCCGGTGTGTATTCTCCATAGTTTTCCTTGCTTTCCAGCAGAAACTGATTGATAACGACGTCCTGAGGCGAATAGTAAATGATGCATTCTGACGGCTCCGAATCCCGTCCGGCTCTTCCCGCTTCCTGATAATAATTTTCCAGACTTTGGGGCATATTGTAATGCAGGACATACCGGACATTGGACTTATCAATCCCCATTCCAAACGCATTGGTTGCGATCATCACCTGGATCCGATCGTAAATAAAATCCTCCTGACTGCTCTTTCTTGCCTCATTGCCCATTCCCGCGTGATATCTGCCCACTGAAAATCCCGCACTTTCCAGAAACAGGTAAAGTTCATCCACATTCTTTCTTGTGGCACAGTAAATAATTCCGCTTTCATCCGAATGTTTTTCCAGATACTCCCGGATTCTTTCTTTTTTCTCTTTTGTTCTCTGCACCTCAAAATACAGATTTTCCCGGTCAAATCCTGTCACTGCCACATAAGGATTCTGCAGCTTCAGTACTTCCCGGATGTCTGTCTGTACACGCTTTGTTGCCGTGGCAGTAAAGGCTGTCACGATCGGACGGACAGGAAGCTGGCGGATAAATGAAACAATCCGCACATAACTCGGTCTGAAATCCTGTCCCCACTGAGAAATACAGTGTGCCTCGTCAATCGTCACCATAGAGATTTCGGCATGACAGGCAAAGTCGAGAAACCTTGGAGTCTCCAGACGCTCCGGCGCCACATAGACGATTTTGTATCGTCCCGCTTTTGCAAATTCCAAAGCCTTTGCAACCTGGTTTTCTGTCAGCGAACTGTTGATATACGCCGCATGGATCCCTGCTTCGTTCAATGCTTTTACCTGATCCATCATCAGAGAAATTAACGGTGAGATTACAATGGTGATCCCCGAAAGCATCAGCGCCGGAACTTGATAGCAAAGAGATTTTCCTGCCCCGGTCGGCATGATGGCAAGCGCATCTCTTCCGCCTAAAATCTGATCGATGATCTCCTCCTGTCCCGGACGAAATGAATCGTATCCAAAATATGTTTTTAAAATCTGTAGTTTTTCCCCTTCCACTGCCAGACCTCCTCTCTTTCTAAATTCCAAGCGTCTTTCGCACTTGTTCTCTTCTCTGATAAAACTCCTGATAAAATGACCCGTCATCCTCTGCTTCGTATGGAGTCTGATAAAACAATCGCAGAATATACGTCGTAAGGATCTGGATATTCTCTTTTTCCAGCTCTCCTATTGACTCTTCGCAAGTCAGAAGAAATTGGTGCCAGTCTGAAATGTACTGCTCATAAGCTTTCAGGTTGGTAATTCCGAGCCATTTTTTCACTTTCACCTTTCCGCGGTTCTCTTTTTTGCATTCTTTTGTCAGAAGAAAATATCGAAATCCCTCTTCTTCATACAGCCTTCCCAGCGGAAACAGTCGGCAGATTCCCGACCGAAACGCATGAATCCCACATCTTTCGTTCTCATCCAGAAACGGACAGGCATCCGTCTTAGGATCCATTTTTAAATTTGGAAGGATCATACCATCTACTACATTTAACTCGATCTCCTGATTCAGAAGCCCGGCAAAATCCTTTCCGGTTGCCTGTTTCAAATGAAACAGATCGATGGGATCCAGAATAATAGATTTCCCCATTCCGCGACAGCATGCCGAACACCCCTGACACTCATAACAATCTGCCTTTACCATATCATTTGAAGTATATAATTTTCCATCTGAAATCTCATTTAAATCTACATTACGCCTCATACAAGCTCCTTTATCATCTAAAATATTTCTAACCAGTTTATTTTAACACGCTTTTTATGGACTGGACAACAGCAACTATTTCTCCGTCATTTTTGCCAATTTTATATCCATTTCTCCACTTTTTTATTGCAATATGATACAATACAAAAACAAACAACCTAACAAAGGAGGGCACACTATATGAATCACCTGAATTCTATTTATCAGCGTCTGCAGTCTAATTATAGCGATTGTGATATCACATACGCTCCCGGGCTTTTGACTGTAAAGTGCAAAAACGGTGAAATCCGGGCAGACGGTTTTCGTACCTGCTTTCTCGAAGATGGAAAGACCGTACAGGAGCTTTTGGAAAAAAACGATGACAATCTCTATGAAGAAATGGAACGATTTATCCTTTATCTGCAGGAAGGCGGAGCAAATCTGGAGACAGAGTCACTTCCATCGGAAATTCCGGAGACAGACGATGAGGATGGAAAAATATCCGATACAGCAGATCAGTCCATGACGTTCTCCCCGAATCCAGAAGGAGTGGTCAAACCACCTCGTAAATGGCCGGCACTCCTTTCCGGTATTGTGATCATTTTGTACAGTCTCCTGGGACTGTTTATGACACTGTTTTATATGGGGGATGCCCTTTCTGTCGGGATTGCACTGGGAATTGTGATGCATGTGAGCATTCTTCTGTCCGGTATCGCCTTGCTGGTTTGTCGTGCTCCAAAACTGCCGGAACATTCCCGTCCTGTCATTTGTATCTAGGAGCGGCTTTTCGTTTCTGTTTTAGCGTTTATTGTCTGGCCACTGGCACTTTTTCTTTTGTTGATTGCTTTCGGATACTGCGTCCAGCCTCCTCTGGATGTTCCATTTGGTCTGATTATGTTTCTGATTGGACTGGGACTTCTCATCTGCGAGATCTGGATGCTGCTGGCCGGAAAAAACCGCAGATTGTACGTTTTTGAAAACGGAAGTCTGACTTATATGACAAGCTGGGGACGCAAACGTGAACTTCTTCCCGGACAGCGATTTTCCATCCGCTTCGGAGCCAATGACTCCATTCAGTTTTTAAATGCGGACAAAAAGAAAATTTTCGCGATCGAACGTAATATGCGCGGCGTAGACAAACTGGCGGACTGGGTCGAATCCAGAGAGATTCCGCTTGAGATAACAAAGTTAAAAGAACAACAGATTCAGCAGGAAGAAGGAATCGAACCTGTCATTCAATGGCGGGAAGAATATACAACCAGACTTCACAGCCACCTAAAAGAAATCCGACTTGGGAAATGGCTGGTACTGGCACTCTTCTGGGCCGGCAGTATCATTCCGCTTTTCTTTTTCATCGCAGGAGCCTTGAAGTTCAGCCAGACCATCTACCTGATGGCAGCTTCTCCCCTTCCATTGATTGTATATTATCTGGCGTTTGCGCCTGTCCTGACACTAAACGGAAAGCAAAAAGGCGCCACTGCAGAATGGCAGTCTCACCATATCCGCATTTCTCTCCCTCTGGTTTTGCTTCCTGCATTGTGGCTGATGTCAGTATTTCACTACGGTCTGGAGCAAGTACTGATTATGGAAGAAAAATGGTACACACTGGCATTCTGGTTTGGACTTGGCGCAATCTTTATCATCGCCTTTGTTCTTCGCACTCCAAAACGTCTGCGTGGAGAAGGGCTTTTCATGATCAGTCTGTCACTCCTGTTGGTGGCAGAACCGATGGTGTATGCCGGTAATTTTGCCCTGTGTGGAGAGGAAACCCACTATCCGGCAAAAGTACTGGAACGAAATATAGAACAAGACGATGACGATGATTCTCTGGAATATTCTTTGACTGTGCAGTTGGATGACGGAACAGCTTTTGAATTTCCTGTTACTGAAGAGTTGTATGAAATGGAAGAGTCCGGAACAGAATTTGTTGTATGTCAGAGAGGAAATCCATTGGGTGTGCGAATGCTGGATCTGCACTTGCCGCCGGAAAAATAGTCACAGATATTTTTATAAATGGAACTGATAAATCAAAATTACAATAAGGAGAAAAAATATGTTCAATATAATAGAATTGTTATTTCCTGTGATCTTCATACTAATCTTTATAATGATTATATTCACTTTTGCAAAGGGGATTTCTACTTGGCATAAAAACAATAATTCTCCCCGTTTAACTGTATCAGCAAGAATCGTTGCAAAACGCCAGAATACCACGTATCAAAATCATCCAAACGCTGGAGATACCTCAGGAGCTCATGGATATCATACAACATCCAGTACTACTTATTATGTCACTTTTCAAGTGGAAAGCGGTGACAGAATAGAGATGTCTGTATCCGGCTCAGAGTACGGAAAGCTTACAGAGGGCGATGAAGGAAAATTGACATTTCAAGGAACAAGATATTTACAATTCAATATGGAAAATTGAACAACAAATACATCATTGAACAGTGAATATTTCAATGATACAATTCTATCCATTAGAATAAATTATTAGGAGCAATACAGAAACTTATGGAAAAAAATACATTAGGTGAAACAATCTATCATTTACGTAAAAAATCTGGACTGACACAAGAGGCATTGGCAGATGGTATTTGCTCCCCTGTTTCTATCTCAAGGATAGAAAACGGAAAACAAATGCCATCGGGAAAAGTTTTAGAACAACTCCTTGCACGCCTTGGCACAAGTACTTATCAGCTCTGCAATATTTATTATGAAAACGAGTGTCAGTCATCCTTACGCCAAACTTTAGATGAAATCAGTGAACAAGTATCCGCAGGTGAATTTATTCAGGCAAAAAAGACATTACAGCAGCTTTCTACTGAAAAAATGGACATCGCTAATCTCCAGTACACCAAAATGATTCATGTGGCAATTCGTATGCATGATGGTGCTGCAGACAAGCAAATGGAAGATGAATTAACAAGCGCACTCCATCTGACGAAACCAAATATCGACTTCAACGATTTTCGCAGGGAGTTGTTTTCCCCTACGGAGGCTAATATTCTTGTCATGCTGACAGCTGCAAAATATATGACAGGTAAAAATTTAGAAGCGATTCGCATTGGTGAGGAAACTCTGTTTGCCCTGGAACACAGCCATAGCCGCCTTTCTGACTATAAGGTTCTTCAGATCAATTTAGCGCATAATCTAAGTCAAATTCTGAAGGATGAAGGACGATATCAAGAAGCGCTTCTCTATGCAACAAAAGCAGAGAATCTCAGTATTTCCGGAACAGAACAGTTTCTCCTTCCGGAAATTGAATTTAGTATTGCCCAAATACTGAATCATATGCAAAAAAAACAAGAAAGTCGTATGCGTATACAATCTCTGATTCCCTATATGCGCCTGATCGGGAAAAAAGAAATCGCAGATTTGGCTCAAGAATATTTAGCAGAAAACTTAACAAACGATGTAAATTAAAACTATACATGGCTCGATATGGAAACGCCGCATTCTTCCCTTTACAATTTACTTGTCGAAGGGAGGTATCAAGATGATGAAAAAAATAAAATGGGAAAACATCCTGCTGTTTTTCTTAGAATTACTAGAGCGTGTTTGAAAATTAAAAATTGTACAAAACATGTGTTTCTATCCCCTTTTCATGATAGAATAAAGAAAAAGGGGGCTTTCATATGTCAAGACGTTATGAATTAACTGATCAGGAATGGGAACAGATTGCTTTGCTACTTCCTCCTGAAAATACCGGAAAACCAGGACGTCCTTCGAAAGACAATCGTTTGATGCTTAATGCAATGATCTGGCTTGCACGCAGCGGTGCTGCGTGGAGGGACCTTCCGGAACGATATGGGCCTTGGACAAGTGTATATAGCCGCTTTCGCAAATGGATAGAGGATGGAATTTTGGATAATATCTTTCGGGTGTTAAGTCTGGAAGCAGAATTGGGAGATTTATCTATAGACGCTACCATCGTTCAAGCCCATCAACATAGTGCTGGAGCAAAAAAAGGGGGCCTCCAAGCGAAATCGGACACAGCCGAGGTGGTGCAAGCACCAAAATACATGCGGTAGTGGATTCTTACGGCTATCCGATCTACCTGATGCTCAGCGAAGGACAGCGTAACGATTGTAATTTTGCGATCCCCGTATTAAAGCATGTTCATTTGGAGGGCTGTAATGTTCTTGCAGACCGTGGATATAATAGCGATGAGCTGATTGATTACATCTATACACACGGTGCAGAACCAACAATCCCATCAAAAAAGAATGCAAAATTTGAACGTCACTGTGACTGGTGGCTATATAAGGAACGTCATTTAGTTGAGAAATTATTTCTCAAATTAAAAGGATTTCGAAGAATTGCAACCCGGTATGATAAATATGCATTCACCTATTTAGGATTCATATGTCTTGCTTCTGTTTTAATTTGGTTAAAATGACTAATTTGCAGCAATTTTCAAACACGCTCTAGCACAACGAGTTAAATTATGACATATTCCTTTGAAGAAGTTCTTCTATTTCACTCTTTTTTGGTATTGCACGGATAACACCTTTTCTGGTTGTCACTATAGCTGCCGCTGCATTTGCCAGCTTTAAAAGTTCCTCCAACTGCTTTTCTGTCAGATTATCAAAATCATGTTCCAGAAGATAATTCAGCACACTTCCCACAAACGTATCTCCTGCACCCGTTGTCTCGATTGTCTTTACAGAAAATCCACCACATTCCACACGCATTCCCTTATAATAAGTGCGGCTTCCTTCTTTTCCCATTGTTAAAAGAATGAGTGGTATCTGATATTTTTCCTGAAGGCATCTGATTCCCTCATCATAATCTTCTTTTCCAGTAACAAACTGAATCTCATTATCAGAGATTTTCAATATATCACATTGACTAAATCCATAATTCATCTGTTCTTTGGCTAATTCTAATGAACTCCACAAAGGTTCCCTTAAATTTGGGTCAAATGAAATGAGCGCCCCACTCTCCTTTGCCGCTTTAACCGCTTTCTTGGTTGCAGATCTTACACTATCCTGTGTCATAGATAACGTTCCAAAATGGAAAATTTTTGCCTGAGAAATAAATGTTGTATTAATTTCATCTTCTGTCAGCATCATATCAGCACCCGGATTACGATAAAAAGAGAACTCACGGTCACCATCCGGAAATGTATGTACAAATGCAAGTGTTGTATTTACAGTACTATCCGTAAAAAGATTGGAAGTGTCAATTCCAATATCATTTAACGTCTTTCGAAGTAATTTTCCAAACTGGTCTTTTCCAACTTTGCCAATAAATGCTGTTTTCTTTCCCATTTCATTTAACATTGCCAGAACATTACACGGTGCTCCACCAGGACAGGCCTCAAACAAATTGTTCCCCTGTTCACTCTGTCCATTCATTGTAAAATCAATTAATAATTCTCCCAATGCAATAACATCAAAGCTCTTTTCCATATTGCGATTCCTCCTATATTTCTGTCTTTTTCTTTTAAAAAAAGTATACTGTGTGATATTCCTTTACTCCATCCATCTGCCTTATTACGATTTACTTCTAATTCTCCATTCTTCAAATCAAATATACAAACTGTTTCTTTTACTTCATCACATCTTAATTTTACAAGTAATTTCTGTGCATTACTCGCTCGTAAATTTATATTAAATTTCAGCTCAAATGCTATTCCATCATCTGATTTTAACTCATGTTGCGAATCACAAATCACCAATTTGTCCTGAACATATTTACCAGTTTTTTTTCTATATTTTTTTAACTCCCGTATCGGAACAAAACTCAATCTTCCACTTTTGGTCATATTAACTTCGCGCGGAAAATTAAAGAATCCGCACCAGCCTTCCCTGTAAGTCGGTCCCCAGTCTTTAAAAAACGGCATCCATTCCCATTCATTTGCCCATGCGACCATGATTCTTCTTCCATCAGGTGCAGGAAACGATTGTGGTGCATCATTCAAACACGGACTGCCTTTTCTTGATTTTCCGAGAACGCTGGCTGCCATACCACCCTTTCCCTTTTCTACTGTCCTGTTTTCAGCACTAATAGCCCTGCTTTTTCCATGTGTCAGATAGGGAAGCATTGCTGCTGTTCCTGGCAGCATAATCATATTTTTACTATTGTTATCCATTTTATACCTTATCCTTTCGTTGCACCCATAGTCATTCCAGCTGTTACCCATTTATTTAATGCAAAATAGATTACCAGTGGAGGAAGAATTGAAATCGCGATGGATTATATTGTATTTTTTTGCTCACACCCCTCTACTTTGACTAACCCACGCATCCCTAAAGGGTTCGAGACAGCCTTCAAAACTAAGACTCGTGTCCCGAACCCCTAAGAGTCTGCTGGTGGATCCACTGAATGCTCTACTTCCAAACATTCCTCATTGTTCCATATTCCAGCCTATCAACTATTGCTTCTTTGTATGGTGTATCAATCCAAAAACCTGTTTGTTCCTTATCCGGATACACATTTGCCGTTATGCACTGTTCCCCCTGATTAACATATATTTCTATACAGCTGCAATCCATAAAAACATCAATCTGTATTTTTTTATTTTTAATACTTACCGGACAGCCCATCTTTCCCTGTCTGAAATCATCTCCTCGGTCTCGATCAAAAAACACCATGTTATTAACTAAATCAATTTCAATTATTGATACAGATTCACCGCTTTCCCACACACCTATTCTTACAAATTTAGATGATATTTTTTCAATATCTAAATTCACTTTTATATAACAGGTCTTGTAGCCGGATGGTCTCAACATAACCTTGCTTTTTGATATTTTCAAGTTTTCCATCAAACCATCCAATTTCATTATTTCATTCAGTTCTCTAACCGGGTAAAGTCTAAGATTTCCATCCATATCTAATGACAATTTTCTTGGAATGCTTAATGTTCCTCTCCAGTTTTCTTCTGATGTCGGTCCCCATCCTTCAAACCACGGCATCCACGTCCATCCATTTTGCCATGCAATCAGAACCCTGTTGCCATGTTTGTCTAAAAACGACTGCGGCGCATAATAGTCAAATCCATAATCTAAATTACCGATTTTTTCTATTGTATATTCACAGTTTTCAAAATTCATAGTTCCTATACAATACATTGCTTTATTATAAGAAGGATGATTCATTGGTGAACAGGTAAGAATCCATTTTCCATCTATCTCAAACATATCTGGACATTCAAACATACTTCCCAATTCACCATTTGATTTCAAAATATCACCTTTGTAATTCCATACATATAAATCCTTTGATTCGTATAGGAATACTCGTCCATCTCCTCCGCAATCAGCACCACCAATCGAACCGCCTACTACCATGTACCACTTTTCATTTGCCCGAAATACTTTGGGATCCCGAAAATCCTCTGAAGCACCATCTGGTGGACTGGAAATCAAAGGATTTCCAGCATACTTTTCAAAATTGATTCCATCTGTCGACATTGCCATGCACTGCGTCTGAAATGTTTTTCCGTTTTCTTTAACTGTTGCACTATAGAATAAATACAGAACTCCATTCCATTCTATTGCACTTCCCGAAAAGCATCCACCCTCTGCATGCCTATCATATGCCTGATCAGGCTTTAATGCAATCGGCAAATCTTTCCAGTGAAGCATATCTTCACTAATTGCATGTCCCCAATGCATAGCCCCCCACTCACAATCATAAGGATTGTATTGATAGAATAAATGATACCAACCATTAAAATAGATCAATCCGTTCGGGTCATTTATCCAACCCTTTGGCGCTGTAAAATGGTATTCCGGTCTCCATCTTTCTTCGCAAAATTTTCTGCTTTTTATATTATTCTCCATCATATAGCTCAACCTTTACGTCATCTAAATCTCCAAATAATACTTCGATTTCTTGTTTCTTCTTTCCATTTTCATCAATTGTCTGATGGAATGTACCCCACGCCTTTCCATTAATCCAAAATGTTTTATAGTCATTTTCATTAATAACCGGAGCAAATGACATTGTTTTCTTTACCATATCACACTCATAGCCGGCAAATGTTGGCAATAATGTAAAGCTTGACATAGGACGAATATAATGATGACCTGCTTCTGTTTCACTCCATGGACATCTCTTATATCCATCATAGCGATCACGGATTGCACGAATAATTGTATACGCCTCTTCTATCATACCTTCCTTAACCATGATACACGCAACTGTATACTCTACACCTGTCCAGACTTCATCGCAATATGCAAACGGGAATCTTGGTCTTCCACCATTCGGCCATGAACACAGCACTAATCCCGCTTCATCATTTAATGCATACGTTCTTTGTACATTCGGAACATTTTCCATACAATCTTTAAAGTTATATTTATAAATGGACTCGAGAGTTTTCTTTACATGCTCTTTCGGAAGAACGTATCCAAGTCCTGCTGCCTGTGCCATAAATTGTCCAAGAAGCTGATCTGTCAAACATCCTTTTCCATACTGATATCTATATGCATCTACATCCTCTAACTCCTGGATATAGTATTCACCATTGAATAGCTTATCATCTACCATCGGCGCCGCCTTTTTGTACAAATTACGGTATTTCTCTGCAATCTCCTCTTTTCCCAAATGCTCTGCCATTTCTGCAACACCTTTAATTGCTCCAAGGTAAATTGTATTTGTCATGGTATTCGGTCCGTAAAATTCAATATCATACGTTACATGTTGTTTTCCATCTATCACACCATCTCCATCTTCATCCCATTCTTTTAATGAAAATTCCAGTGCTTTCATCATGTTATCCCAAATTCCCTTAAGGAATTCATCATCACCTGTATACTTCCACTCTCTGTAAATTCTCAAAATAGAACCAAATTCTCCATCACATGCCGGAATCATATCCCATCTGCTCTCTCCAAGACATTTTCTTGCTCTAAACGGCATGCATCCATCGTCATCCAATTCTACATTGAATTCTACATTTCTCATAGTAATTTCCAAATCCGGGAAAAGCCCTGCAACTGCAGTAGCATAATTCCAAACGTGGTTTACATTTCCCTGTCCGCATCCCACATAATCGCGAATTCCTTCCCATCCAAGGAAATTTCCATCTTCAATTCTAAAGCAGCAGTGACTCTTCATAGACATAATATTTGAGGCAACCGCATCGATTACATATGCAGGAAGTGATGTTTCAAATAATGCATTTTCAAAAGCACGCGATGTTGACTCAAGATATTCTTTTTTTCCTACCACATATTTCACAACATCCCACGCATCTGTAAATTTTGTTGCATAATAATTTTTAATTGTATCATATCCACCCTGACGATATCTCTCCAAATCAGCATCATATTCAATCCATCCCTTTGGGCGATTCGGAAAATGCCATGAAATTATAAACTCAAACTCCTTCGTTTCATTTGGTTTAATCGTTTCGTAGCTGCTGATTGAACTGATTCGTTCCTTCAAATTCAGGAAACTAAAATCATAGTGATCTAACAAGTCACACCCTTTAGCTTCAATTTCTTCTTCCTCGTCCAACTTGCCGTCTGAAGAAAAATCATCCCAGAAGTCCTGTGCATTGTCTGTCCATTGTCCATGAAGCCATTTTTTCTTTGTAATATGGTTCTTATTTGTGGTAACAATTGACATGCTGCCATACTTCATATCTGTTTCTTTCAGGTTTTTAGCTGTATAGTACCATCCATGAACACCGTCTTCTTCCCTGTATTCATTCTGCACCTCATCAACCAGCTTCACGTTATTGAACACATCATATCCATCAAATCCGACAACATTTGCCATCGTTCCTACTACAGAAACATCCACTGCTTTGTCTGTTGGATTTGTCACTTTATATTTAATAATTGCAGTTGGAATTCCAGAATCATCCGCATTAAGTGGAATGAATGGTGTATAAGCCTCCATTTGTACTGTAACCGGTACCGTAGAATCTTTTAAATCTACATACACAAATGGCTGTTTTCCAACCATTTTGCTTTCTTCAAATCGTGGAATTCCTGCCAATTCCCCATTCAAAAATCCATGTGATTTATAAAACGGTGGGCAAATTTTACTTTCAAGAATTCTGGATACAGGTTCTTTTCCCTCTTCTTTTGTCCAAATTGCAAAGAACGAAAATGGAACGAATTGCCCTTTTCCTGGCCAATTGAAAATCTCCCAATCTCTTAACTCACCGCGAGGGCCCACTGAGATATTTCCTGTTCCAAGACCTCCTAAAAGGAATTTTGCGACTGAGGCATCTCCCTTATATGAAATCTCTCCTCCTGTTTTAAATAAATCTACCTTTGAATGTAATGTTTTTGTATTCATGTTATTCACCTTTATCCTTCCTATAATTTCAAGCCCTAATTCATTGATTTTTGGGCTTTTTTCTTTAAATATTTACCTCAAAACAAGGGCTTAAAGTGTAGAACAGTCATTGTATTCTATACTGAATAGTTGAAAATGGGTGCACTTAATAAAACATCCTTTGATTTGCTTTATAAAGACTACAATCCCTCTGTTCAACTATGATGGTGAACCTTCCGTGTCTAATGGTATCATGTACCAACTTCCTTCGTTCCACCTGTTCATACACTGAGTGCTAACTAAGCTTTCTAACAGGGTCATGCCCTACGGAGAGAACTACTGTCAGCTACAGCTCTTGTTTGTATTTGATTGTTACCGACCTACTGCTTCCTTCAAGAAAACTGTTTTTCAGTGGACGCTCTCTCTTGTTTCAGCGGTTGGTCTTGTTGGTGATGCAGTGCATTTCACACTCCATCCGGATTTACGGGTTTCCTATCCAGAACCCTGCTCGATTTCAGAGACTCTCTGGAATCCAGCAAGGCTCTGGAATATCTAATGCGGTCTTGTTCTTATGCTACCTGCACTGACTGCTCATTTGGTCTTACTATATCTCCCAACATCTTTTTCGGATCGTATGTTGTCCCTTTTGTCAGGATTGCGAAAATCACCCTCAGTATCTTGCAGGCAATCACTATCAATGACTGCTTCTTTTTTAGCGGATTCTCTTTTCGTGTCGTGTAATACGCATGAAGTTCTTTGAATTCATCAGCATGTGCTACTGCTGACTTTGCCGCCTGGAACAACCAATATCTAAGCCGTTTGCGTCCTCTATGGCTGATCTTAGTTTCGCCCTTGTGCTTACCGGAACTGCATGCTACCAAACCCAGTCCACTTAATTTCTGTATTTCCTTTACATCATCAAACCTTGATATATCACCCATTTCTGCAAGTATCCCGGAAAGCGTGTTTTTTCCTATTCCGGATATTGCCAGAATGTTTTCTGCATATGGAATATCCATACACATTTGATGCAAACGGCTCTCTATGTCTGCTAGCTGCTCATTTGATTCAAGCATTCGATGAACCAACCACTTGACAGCAACTTTGCTCGATTCCGCTCCATCCTGAATCCCTATGCTTTTCTTGGCATTTTCAAAGATGGATGTTGCATTTACATAACCACGTCCCCGCAGTTTTGCTTCATGCCAAATCTGTCTGATACCTTCTACACCAAGTGTAACCAGATCCTCCGGAAATGGTGCAACCTTAAGTACTTCCAAGCAAAATGCCCCATCTATTTTTCCGAATGCGTCCTTATACTCTGGAAAATAGATTTTCATTTCTCTGTGAAGTCGGTTAAGATCTCTTATCCGATCCTCGTTTATCTGGTCTCGAAGCATCGACAACCGTCTGATATCAGCATAAAGCTTTTCCGGCAGATACGGCATTCCAAAGTTTCCATCTTTCTCAAGATTTGCTATGAGTTTTGGATCTTTTCTGTCATCCTTAAGTTGGCTGTTATCTTCAATTTCTTTTGTCTGCTTTACTGCATAAGGATTTACCTGTACTACACTAATTCCATTTCCAATCAGCCATGCAGCAAGACAGAACCAATAGTGCCCAGTTGGCTCTAACCCCAAAATAATCTGCTTTTTATCATTTGATGCAGCAATCTTGGTAGCCCAATCCATCAAACTCTGAAAACCTTCCAACGTATTGCTGAATGGAAATGCGGACTTACTGAGTTCTCTTCCTCTGGTATCAATTGCCCTCACGTAATGCGTATCACTTCCTATATCACATCCTAATATAAGCATGTCGTCACTAATAAAAGAGCGTTTTTCATTTTTTCCAAATTTACCATTGGTTTCCAACTCACGCCATGTTGATGCTGTAAGCTTTTCTCTGATCACCTCTGCTTTTTTCAAAAGCTCCTGCTGTTCAAAAATATTTACAGTTACTACTTGATTTTTCTTCTTTGTGCCTTTAATATTCATTTTAGATACCTCTTGTATTCTTTAGATTTTTACCAACGTCCAGGTCAGTAATAATCTAAATTTACTTGAGGTATTTTTTGTTGTCAATTTCTTGGCTTATTTAAAGTATACAGGAAGCTTTCTACTATAATTTGAATATTTAACCTTTTACTCCAACATGTGTCATACTCTTCACAATCCACTTTTGTCCTATTATGAAAACCAACAAAACCGGTATTACCGACAAGACTACCGCGGCAAATTCCACATTATCTCCGGTTGCAAACGGTTGCCTAATTGATAATATTCCAACCGGAAGTGATAACTTGTTCGTATCATTAATCATGATGAATGTTGTAAAATAATCATTCCATGAAAAGGTAAATACGATAATAGCTAATGAAGTCAACGTGGATTTTGCCATAGGCAACATAATCGACACAAACGTCCTGATTGGACCTGCTCCATCCAATGCTGCCGCTTCGTTTAATTCCTTAGGAACTCCCATAAAAAACTGTCTCATCATAAATACCCCAAAAGCTCCTGCCAGACCGGGACACATCGCACCTGTTAAAGACGGAAGAGTAACCGCTAATGATGTATTAATAATTCCTAAAATGTTCATAATTTTAAAAAGCGCAACTATTGTAACTTGGACAGGTACCATCATGGCAACCATCATTAATCCAAACATCAAATTTTTACCTTTAAAATTGAACTTTGCATATGCATATCCTGCTATTGCCCCATGGAATACCATTCCTATCGTAATTAGTGTACTCATTTTCAAACTATTTTTCATAAATGTAAAAAATGGAATAGAGTCCGAAAATAACTTTTTAAAGTATTTCAAATCCCATTTGTCAATAGATGGCGGAAGCCATTTCGGTGGCAAAGCAATCGCTTCACTATACGGTCTTAATGATGCTGAAAATACCCAGAGGAACGGAGCAATCATTATAAATGCAATTATCATCATGACAACAAACAAAATGATATGACTGATTCTAATTTTTTTCCCGAATATACTAATTTTTTTATTCATAATGCACCCACCGTTTACTTCCTGCAAATTGAATCATGGTAACAAATGCAATCAAAATAAGTAACAATATTGATAATGCTGAAGCTTCACCATAATTAAATGAAGTAAATCCTTTCTCCGCAATTAACATTACGAGACTTCTTGATGAATCCCCTGGACCTCCACCTGTTAATACATAGATTGACTCATAAATTCTAAGTGCACCTGTAACATTCATGATCAGCACAAAGAATATTTGCGGTGATGCTACCGGAATAATGATTTTCCGAAAACGTTGAAACGCATTTGCTCCATCTATTTCCGCCGCCTCCAATAATCCATGATCCACATTTTGAAGTCCTGCTAAAATCAAAAGCATAGACATACCTGCATTCTTCCACATATCCAGAATCCACACTGCAATCTTCGAAAAGGATTGATCGCTTAACCATCCAATTTTTGAAATACCTATCATTCCTAGATAATAATTTATAACGCCTGCATCAGTCTGAAAAAATGCCTGCCAGATAATTGCCACAAATGTAAGCCCGACCAGTGACGGAAAAAAATATATAGAACGAAAGAATACGCTTATTTTTTTTGGTAAAATATCATCTACTAGTACTGCTAACACCAATCCCAGTCCTGTGTTTCCTATGGAACACATAACCGTATACCACAATGTATTTTTTAACGCAGCCACCGATCTATTATCAAATAATATTGTTTTAAAGTTTTCCAATCCTGCAAATGTTGTTTCCCCTGTGAATGCATTATAATTTTGAAATGAAATTACAAGCACCCATATCACTGGAATCAATACAAAAAACAGAAAACCCAAAAATGATGGAACTGTAAATAAATAAGCAGTCATCGTTTCTCGCTTTGAATGTTTTAATTTATTCTGTTTACCGCACATTTATTTCACCTCCTTCTCTGCTATTTTGCCTTCTCTTCTACTTCTTTTTGTGCATCATCAAGTGCCTGTTGTACATCTTTCCCTCCTGAAAATACTTCTTCCATACATCGAAGAGTTGTCTGCTCCAAATCTCCAAAATATGTAGGTGCTGCTACCGGGGAGGCAACTGTAACTGCTTTCCAGATTCCTTCGATATTATCCGGTGTTGTTCCCATTATTTCCGTATCTGTAGCCAGTGATTCTGTAGGCGGCACTTGTTGACCTCCTGCTGCAACTGCTTTAAGTGTCTCTTCTGAAACTAAACTTTTCAGTAATTCTATTGACAATTCTTTATTTTCTGTATTTTTGCTAATACACCAAGCTGCTCCACCAAATACAGAACCCTCTTTCTCATTAACTGGCCATTGAACACAATCAAAATCAGCATTTGTAAGTCCTGCATCCTGCCATGTATTAAGTACCCATCTTCCTGCACCAACCATTGCAAGCTGTTTTGAAGAAAACATTGTATATACATCCGAACTGATTGGATCCGGAGTCACTTTTTCTTTAACAAGCTTATCCAAAAATTCAACTGATTCAACCATCTTCTTACTATTAAGTGCCGGGTTTTGATTTTCATCAACTAACGCTGTACTATTTGTTGACCACCACGGTGTAAGCTGAAAGTATGAACTTGATAATCCATATCCATAAACCGAACCATCAGATTTCGTTAATTTCTTCGCATCCTCGTAGAATTCATCCCAGGTCCATCCATCTTTTGGATACTCAAGTCCTGCCTCATCGAACATTGTTTTGTTATAATACATAACCATTGTCTGACTTCCATTCGGCAAACCATACAAATTATCATCTACACTAAATCCATCCAACAATACCGGAGCATACTCCTCTTTTACTTTTGAAAGTTCCTGATCCCCAGATACAATTTCATCCAACGGCATAAGCAAATCATTTGAAACTGCCATATGTACTGCTTCAAGTCCAATATTAATTACATCCGGTGCTTCTCCTGAAGTCGACATTGTTATCCACTTTTGAATAAAATCCGACCATGACGTAACAGGAACACAAGTTTGTTTTACTTCAACGTCTGGATTATTTTCATTAAATCTTGCAATTGCTTCGTTGGCAATCTTTTCTTCCTCCGTATTTCCCCAGTTTAATACTCTTAATACCTTGTTCTCCATATCTTTTTGTTTTCCGGAAGTTTCTCCGCCTCCGCACGCCGTTGTCGAAACCAAAACTGCTCCGGCTAACAGTAAAGTTGCTAATTTTTTCCATGTTCTTCTCATGATTATCCTCCTTACGCTCTTTATGGAACCCGTTCCATGTGATCTAAAAAAAATCAACTACTTGTTGAGGACATTTTACTTCTGTTAACCAGGTTTGTCAACAATTTCTCGTATTTTTTTGAACACTTTGTCACTATTTTACAGTTTCTATTTTATTTTTTGTTTATTTTTAACAATCTTTTGTTGTATTTCCATTTTGAATTGACACATCCAAGACTATCTTTTTATTTTGATATTTTTTCCCATTTATCATTTCATCTATAAGTCTTACACTTTCGCTTGCCAACTCGCTAACCGGCTGCACAATACTTGTCATTAGCGGACTTGTCAGCCTTGTTATAACAGTTCCGTCATAAGATACAATTCTTACATCATCCGGAATTTTCATTTCCCTCTTTTTTGCCTCATTCATATATAAAATTGCAGCCAAATCAACTCCAAACACTCCATCATATGTATCATTTTCTTGTAGAATATTTCGAACTACAGACTCAAAATATTCCTCTTCAAACCGATTCCATCTCAATTCAAAATTTGTCACTTTGACACCACATTCTCTCATTACTCTTTCAAACTCTTGATGTCTTTCGTGATATGGTGAACCTACTTTCAATGCTCCTCGGAATTGTAGAACATTTTTGCATCCATTCTTTATCAAAATTTCCGCTGCCAGTTGTCCTCCTTTTGTATGATTCGATGTTACTACCGGAATTTCTTCCCCCAAATATCGATCCAATGCAACTATCGGTTTCTTTATTTTCCGATATTCCTCTTCTTCTAACGTATGTACACCACTTATAACTCCATCCACAATATGTCGATTCAACATGTCCAGATAGTCCAACTCTGCATTTCCCTCTTTTATTGTATTGCACACCATTGTTTTATAGCCTTTTTTATACAATTCTTCTTCTATTTTATCAACAAAATCCGAGAAAAAAGGATGTCCTACTGTTGGAACAAGCACTGCTACAATCCCCGTTTTTTTGTGAAACAACTGTCTTGCCAACTCATTCGGTGTATAATTGAGCTCCTTCATAGCATCTTCTATTTTTTGTCTGGTTTCTTCCGAAACATATCCGCTGTTATTTAGAACTCGCGAAACTGTTGCTGCACCAACATTTGCTTTTTTCGCAACATCTCTGATACTTGCCATTTTCATACTCCTCTCTATTTTTTATAACTTTATAGGCGTTTGCAAAACGCCACAAGCCGCATAAATACGGCCTTTTTTGTTGCCCAAAAACAAATAACTCCTCACTGGATATGGTATAACACCACTTTACAACTTTTTTCATAACTATAAATGAGCAAATCCAAAATATTGCACAAAATAAGGACACCCTCTGATGAAT
>OLQH01000460.1_pt1 | contig 45160 bp, 47 predicted proteins | sample 1672671 | NCBI WGS metagenome assembly OLQH01 (sample SAMEA3136712, study PRJEB25190) | human gut metagenome
GTCACCACGGCATTGAGTGCAGTGGCGTTTCCAATCACGGCCGTCATAGCAACCTAATGCGACGCAAACACTCCTCATTTGGCGTTTTGGTATGTATAATAAATATACCAAAATCCGAAAGGGGAATTACAACATGACGGCCAAAACAGAGCTGACAAGGCAGCTTCTCGCAACTTTTGCGGCGGGAGCGCCGACGGCAGAAGAACTCGACGCTATCCTAAAAGGCTACATTATTTTTAAGGAAAATGATGAGCAGCGCAGTGATTTGAAGCGGCGGATCAAGCACTATCTGGGCGCGAAACGCATTGACGGCCTGTCCGCCAGAACGCTGGCGAACTACCGCAGCCACCTTGAATTATTTGCATCTAAAGTGACCAAGAGCACGGCCAAAATCACCACCGACGACATCCGAGGTTACATTGCTTTTTTGGACGAGACGCGCAATCTCAAAGAAACGTCACTGCAGACGCATATCAACAGCCTGCGGGCGTTTTTCGGGTGGCTCACGATGGAGGAACGCATTAAAAAGAACCCGATGAGCAAGATCAAGTCCATCAAGATCGACAAGGTAGGAGCACGCCAGGCGCTGACGGTGGAAGAACTGGAACGGCTGCGTGACGCTTGCGTAACCTACCGAGAAAAGGCGCTGATTGAGTTTCTGGTTTCCTCCGGCTGCCGACTGAGTGAGGTTGCGCAGCTGTCCGCCTCTGACCTCGACCTGATGAGCCGGTCGGTGCAGGTTACCGGCAAGGGTGACAAGGATCGTGTTGTCTTTTTCAGCATCCGTGCACGCCTGATGATTGAGGAGTATATGGTATCACGCAAGGGCGGCACCGGTTTGTTTGTCAGCAGCAAGGCACCGTATGAGCCGCTGAAACCTCGGGCGATCCAGCGCATGGTTCGGGCGATCAGCCTGCGGGCCGGTCTGGATAAGCGGGTGCATCCGCACCTGCTGCGTCATACGTTTGCGACGCTGGCGCTTAACGGAGGCATGGATATTGCGGTCATTCAGCGGCTGCTTGGCCACGAGAATATCGCAACCACCCAAATTTACGCTGAAATGTCGGATGAAACAATCCGGCATCAGTATAACAAATATGTAGCGGTTTAACCGCGGAAAGGAGCACAAATGAAAGTAAATGACATCAAGGCTCTGGACTATCAGTGCCAGGGCGACAGCCTGACGTTGACGCTGACCGAAACCGACTTTGAAACGGTGTCCAACTTGAACACCGCTCTGGTCGAGGTCCGCACCGATGACGGCGATCTGGTTGAGGCGCACGGCGGCTATGCGCTGCGCTCCATCACCTACGACAAGGACAAGCAGACCTACGCTGTCGTTTGCACCACGGCCGCCGACGATACGACCGCGCAGGCAATCTCGCAGTTAGTGTCTAAGGTGGAGGAGCTGGAAACCAGCAACACCGCACTGGCGGCTCAGGTGGATTACATCAGCATGATGACCGATACGGAGGTGGCGTAAATGGCTAACTGGTTTGAGAAGATCAAGAAGTATTACGACGCCGGTCTGTGGACCAAGAAAATGGTCGGCAACGCGGTGGTGAAGAAGAAAATCACCGTCGAGCAGTACAAAGAAATCACCGGCGAGGACTACAGCAAGTAAATCCAGCCGGAATTTTTACACTTACGATAGGGCAGAAGCCCGGAAAGGACAACATTATGTACCCCAACAACATCTACATCAAGAACTACGGAACCATCAAGAAGTACGCCGGAGATATTGGCGTGCAGCTCGACAAGTTCGACAACGCGCACCATCTCAAGCACAACGCGCTGGCACGCGCACAGTACAAGCACTGGCGCTCCATCCAGACCGGTGTGCCGGAGCTGCTGAGTGCAGACGAAAAGCGCCTGCTGGGGCTGTAAAACAAGAAAAACCGCCTGAAAAGGCGGTTCATTGACAGGGTTCGTCAGCGTATGCTATAATACAAACGGGCGCTGTTACATATGGCGGTCAGACCCTCTTTTCCTTTCCCGCAGTCTGCGGCAGGAAGGGGGTGGCGCGAGTGCAGAAGAAAGCATTTAGGCTTTTTGTTTGTGCGGCAGTATTGCTGTACATTTTCTGTATAAAAGCGCGATGACCGTCCGGCTGGCACCGAAACGGTCATCTTAAATAGATCGACTGCATGAGGGTCTGACTGCTGTAACAGCGTCCCTTTGGTTATATTATAGCATATGCTCCGGCTTTGTCAAGAACGACAGACCGGGGCGTTTTTGCGCCTCGAGGGAAAAGAGGTTTTATGGATAATCCGATCACTCGTGCCGAGCACGAAGAGTTTCGCCGACGACTCGAAGAAGAAAATCGTCGGCAGGATAAGCGCATTGAGCTGCTGGAGGATAATATGCGCGAGCTCAACCAGCTGACCGCCTCGGTAGGCAAGCTGGCTTCCAGCATCGAGAGCATGGTGAAAGAGCAGGAGAAGCAGGGGAGGCGGCTGGAGACGCTCGAGGACCGCGACGGCGCGATGTGGCGCAAGATCGTGGCCTACGGCGCGACGGCGCTCGTCGGTATTTTCGTCGGCTATGTCGCTCGGCAGCTTGGCTTGAACTGAGAAAGAGAGGTACTTATGAACTGGAAAATCAGAATCAAGAACCCGGTGTTCTGGGTGCAGATTGCCCTTGGCGCGTTTGCAACGGCTCTGGCCTATGCCGGTCTGACCGCCGCGGACATGACCACCTGGGCGGGCGTGTGGCAGATCATCAAGGCTACGGCGGCAAATCCGTACTGCCTGTTCCTCATCGCCTGCAACGTCTGGTCGGCGTTTAACGACCCGACTACCAGCGGCCTGACGGACTCGGATCGTGCTAAGTCGTACACCGTGCCGCTTGAAAAGTGAGGTGCGCTATGATGGATATTCCGTTTCTGCAGGCTCATACGAGTAATTTTTACTCGGGTCGTGGTGGCAACAGTATCAAGTATATTGTTGTCCACTATACGGCAGGCAACGGCGATACGGCGATGAACAATGCGCAGTATTTCCATAACAACAGCGGTCTGAACGCTTCGGCGCACTATTTTGTGGACGAGAACAGTGTTGTCCAGAGTGTCCGCGATGCAGACGGTGCATGGCACTGCGGCGGTCCTCTGGAAAGCTCGCATCACCCACTGCATAACATCTGTATGAACCGCAACAGCCTGGGCGTGGAGATGTGCTCGGACAAGGTAAACGGCAAGTATGTCATTACCGCTCAGACGGTAGACCGCACGGTTGAGCTGGTGCGCTGGCTGATGGACAAGTACGGCATCGACGTGGATCATGTTGTGCGCCATTATGACGTAACAGGCAAGGACTGCCCGGAGCCGTGGGTGCGTGATGAAAGCCTGTGGCGTAAGTTCAAGGCGCGGCTGACCGCGCCGGTTGAACCCGAACCGAAGAAGGAGGACGACGAAGTGGTAGAAAAGAAAAAGGTCCTGCTCAACGGCAAGACCTACGAGTGCGACGTCATTACAAAGGACGCCACTAACTATATCAAGATGAGATCGCTCCAGCAGGCAGGCTTTATGATCGGGTATGACGCTGTTCGCAAGGTTCCGAGCATCACCGCACCGCAGTGCCGCACGTTTGTGCCGGACGGCGATGAGGCTGTACAGGCCGCAGTTGATACGCTGCAGGAGAGTGCCGGCCTTGAGAAGCAGACGATTGAGTACCTGCTGCGCTATCAGTGGGGCGAGGACCTCGTGAAGAAGCTGGCGGCAGCAGTTAAGTAAAAGGCAATCCACGGAATGCGATAACGACGATGGTTATATGATGAATAAGTTTTAACGGTTTTCATAATGCTGCCCCTTTCAATTTACCTGTCAATGTGGTAAGATAGGGGCGGATAGGTGGCAGATCCTATGCTGCCCGGTCTGTTTCTAATAGGCTCCTTGTGGTTTCCTACGCCGGGGAGCCTATTTTCTTACTTTGCATCAGGTATGGATGTGATGTAGGAAACGTGTAGGAAAACGAGGAATACAAACCTCGAAAAATGACGATATATCTAACAAAATCGGCATTTTCTATAACCGCTTGACGTGCGGAAGGTCAGCGGTTCGAACCCGTTAATGTCCACCACCAAGCCACTCATTTTGAGTGGCTTTTTCTTTTGTCTGCACAAAAGCAGCTGAGACCCCACATCTCAGCTGCTTCTATTTTCGTCCCACATTTTGCTTTTACTCTCTGTGCTGCCGCTATCCTTCGGCAGCTGCCTTTTATTGCTCGGTCTCGCGGATATATTTGAAAACCGAGTGCTCCAGATAAAATTGCACGTCACCCTCTGTCAGCTCATACGGCTTGTGGCCGTCAATGCACAGCCAGTATCGTCCGTCCGCGCTTTGCTTGAGATAGGCATTCTCGTCGTTAAAATAGACGGTCGAGCTGCTGTCAGGCTCGGCCGGCGGCTCGAATGCCGGCTGCGGCAGCACCGCATACGACAGTGCCAGCAGGACGGCAAAGCTGCCGATGAGTACGGCGCTTGCGGTTCGGCCGTTCGGCTGCTCTGCGCAGGCGAGCACGGCGGTGAACCGCTCCCGCATGGCCTTGTCTGCCTCGGCGCGAAACAGGGCCGTGGACGGCTGCGGCACCGGCTGCTGTGTGCAGCCTTGCTTCATCGCGGAGAGGATGGCGCGCAGATAGGCTGTGCGTTCCTGCGCATTCAGCGTCTGTGCAATCGCACGGTCGCACTTAAGCTCGAGCGTCTGTTCCAAATCCTTCTGCAGCAGGTATACGACCGGATTCCACCAGAAAATGATGCAGTACAGCGTTACGAGCAGCTTGACAGCCGTATCATGGTTGAGAAAATGCGTGTACTCGTGCAGCAGAATGTAATGCAGCTCGGCATCTGTGTATGTCTTGTCCGGCAGAATGATATACTGGCGCAGCACACCTACGCCAAAGGCGGATTCGATATTCGCGGCTGTACGTCCGCGAACTTTGATGGTGCGGCCGGTCTGCCGCCGGATCTCGCTCAGCAGGGAAGCCGTGCGGCTGTCCCATGGCCTGGTTTGCCGCGCAGCGCGGATGGCTTTGCGATACTGCAGCGCGTAACGAATCAGCAGAAAAACTGTGCCGAACAGCCAGATTGCACACAAAAGCAGTCCGACCGGCAGGTGTGTGACCGGCTCGGGCTTGCGCGTCAGAAAGCTGTAGATGCGCGGATACACGACGCTGTCGCTCACAATCGCTGTGTGCGGAAACTCGAGCGGCAGCAGCAGGCGCGCGGCGCAGAACAGGTACAGCAGCACCATGGTCAGCACGCCGAAATGCGGCCGGAAGCGTGTGCGCCGCACAAGATAGATTACAATAATCAACAAACTGCTCCACAAAAGTGCAGATATAAAGGAAAACAGGGTTATTTGCATATTATTTCTCTTCTTTGTTCTGCAGCGCAGCTTCGTACTGATCGACCATTTTTTCCAGCTCGGCAATCAGCTTTTCTTCCTGCTCGGATTCGTTTGATTTTGCAGGTTTTTTGAACAGCGCCACGGCGATTCGGGCAAACAGTGCCTGGTTCACGCCTTGCTCCTCGAGCATGTTCGCCAGAAATTCGTCCTTGGTGTAGCAGGGGACGAACTGCCGAGACTGATAGCGTCCGTTCTGCAGCAGACCGCTGACCTGCACCATGCCTTTTTTGACAAGCTGACCGAGCAGTTTGTCGATATAATTGGTGTTCCAGCGGGCTTCTGTAACTTTTTCGGCAAGCTGCAGCGTTGTGAGCGGACGGTTTTCCCGCCATAAGGTGTCCATCAGAATTTCCTCGGAGTTGGACAGCTTGAAGCGCTTCATTGACCTCACCTCTGTTTTGATAATCACCTGTAAGGTGTTTATTATAAGATAAGAATAACCACCTTTAAGGTGGTTGTCAATATCTTGATGGAAATTTGTAGGAATATCTAAAACAGGACATGATAAATTGTGAGAAGTGACAACATATTTTCTGGTGACAGGGGGAGAGGCACACCTTTCGGTGCGCCTCTCTTCATTTTCCGCAGATATTCTTTTTGCAGGCGCTGACAGGGTACCATGCACATCCGCGACAAATATCCTCCAGCATGGCTGGGGTCATTTGTGCGTCGATTGCATGGATCAGGTCCTGATAAACATACTCGCCCTCGTGCAAACCAAAGTATTCGACCGTCTTTCGGTCAAAGCGGGAGACCTTTTCCTGTGCTTCGCACAGGTCGTCAGCGGTGTGGTGCGGGCAGTGCGCGCACAGAGAATCCGAACCAAAGACAAGCCGGATTCGGGTTTCTGGTACATTTCGCAGAGAATGCACAATCGCACTCATATTTTGCACAAATTCTGTGCTATAGCCCTTGCCGGAGTAGCCTTGCGTGCAAAGCAGATGATGCGGGCGCAGCCGGATCATGCCTTGAGTCCCGGGATGCGCTTGCGAACGAGAAAGCCGATCACGGTTGCAAGAACAGCCTTGATGACAGCGGTCGGGATGAACGGCAGCACGCATGCGGTCACGCCTGCGGCGATCGAGCTGTTCATGAGTACGCAGAACATCGCCGTGCCGACAACGTAGTTGGCAATTGTGCCGATGATCAGTGCGAGTACATACGCGCCGCGGAATGCATGACGGTGGTCGGCGCCCCAGCCGATGATAAACGCCATCAGCGGGAAGGAGATCAGAAAACCGCCGGTAGGACCGATAAACTTGTCAAAACCGCCGGAAAAGTTCGCAAGCACCGGTACGCCGACGGCACCGAGCAGCAGATAAATTACGCTTGAAACCGTGCTCAGCTTGGCGCCGAGTACGACAGCCGCCAGCGTAATCGCGAACGTCTGCATGGTCATGGGTACGCCGCCGGGCATCGGAATGGAAATCTGCGCCATGATCGCGATGACCGCCGCGAACAATCCGGAATAGCAGATGTCGCGCACGGAAAAACGGCTGCGCGGCGCAGTTTTGCTGGAAATGTCACTCATTGGGAGTTCCTCCTCGTTGTTTTGCTTATTGCATTAAACCACAGATTTACTGCAATGTCAACTGGTTTTGTAAAAATGGTTTACGGTATGTGCAAAAAAGAAACAGCTGTTCCGTGCATTTGCACAGAACAGCCGTTTGCTCAGCTCGCAGAGCGCTCCCAGCGGGCAAAAATGCGTTGGAGAATCAGGCAGAACAGCAGCGCAAAGACCACGCCGAACACATTCTGCGCGACACGCAGACCGACTGCGCTTTTGAGTCCGTATGCGCTGGTTGCAATAGCGAGCGCACCGAATGTGTTGAACACAGCCTGCCAGCCGTATTTCGCGGAAAAACCGACACCGATGCCGCCAATCACGCCAATATAGGCGTAAATCGAGGACGGGAGCAGGAAATACAGCGCTAAAAAGCAGCAAACACCCGCTATATTTCCGATGATACGCCAGCGAACGCGGTAGCGCATATCATCCATCGCAGGAAGGATTGCGCTCATGGCGGCAATGCCCGCCCACATCGCACGCGGCATGCCGCTCAGCTCTGCAAGGAAAAGCACGAGCGGAACGCAGATGATCTGGCAAAGCTGCCATTTGGAGCGCGGATGGCGCAGATCGAAAGCAGGAAGGATGTCTCCTGCACAAAGCTCATAGGCATTGCCGCGATGGTTGCCGTAGAATACCGCGCAGACCAGAAGCGCACCGACAGCAAGTCCCAACAGGCGCATTTGATAGGCGTGCCCGCTCACATCGTAACCATACAGCAGCAGATAGCCGAGCACGAGTGTGGACTGATTGAACATTCTCGGCTCGTGGCAGCCGAACAGAATGAGCAGGGCAATCGCAGCAGCATTGATGAACAATCCGCCAACCGGGCCGACCAGATTGGCTGCATGCGGTCCGACGGCCATAATGCCGAAAAATCCGGCGAGCAGCAGCGTGGACTGCCCTGTGCGAATGCACAGATGTGCGCTGCGGAATACGAGCAGATACAGCAGCACGACTACGCCGACAATGCTGTTGTCCGCGCCGAAGCCCAGACTGTAAAGTGAAACAAAAATAAAGCAGAATGCGACGGTTATCGCAATTTTGGTCAAGTACACGGCAATATGGTACAGCTTTTCGCGCTGTGACGCACTCTCGCGGATGAGTTTCTTTGAGCCTGCCTGATTGACCTGTAATTCCTGATAAAATGTCATGAAATTCCTTTCCAATCGGTGAAAATGAGTAACTATATAACTGTATCACCATCGAGAAGGAATTTCAACTGTTTTTTTCAAAATCGAACAACAGGCCGGATATACTTCCAGAAACGCACACAATCGTGCACAAAATAGAACACACGACCGGGTGCGGTATCCAGACAGCAGCCGGCGGCCTCGTAATCGAAATCACGCATCGCACGCTCAATTTTCGCCTCAACAAGACTGTTTTCCGTCTGCAGATCAAACGGACCGTGCTCGAAAACCAGATAATCCCCTTCGGGGACCTCCATTAGCTGCAGCGGAGCGGGCACCGCGTCGGTGTAATCGCGCGGCAGACGCACACCCCAGCATTCCGCCAGAGGAATGCCCCAGCTGCAGATACGGCCGCTCGGCTCGTTCACGAACGCCATCTGCTGCTCGGCTTCGGGGGCAAGCTGCCGCAGAAGGGCGCTGACCGTCTCCAAATCCGCACCGGGAATGCGGGACTGCTTTTGCATAAAATCCCAGTAACCGATGCTCTCGTAGTTGCGAATGTGTGCAAATTTGTGCGCCGGAAGCGTGATAAAATACGTCTGTACATCGTTTTCCGTGCCTGCGGGAGCCTGCTCTGCGAGATAACAGTCCAGCGGCCGAATCACCGTGCGCAGCGACAGCGGGCGGGGAGAGCGCCGATATTCACCGGGCGTGATGCCGTAAGCCGCACGGAACGCGCGCGTGAACGCCTCCTGCGAGGCAAAACCGCAGCCGAGCGCAATATCAAGCAGCCGCTGTTCTCCGTCCCGAACCGCAGGCAGCGCGAGCGCCGGACGGCGTGCCTGCACAAAATCCCGCAGGGAAGTGCCCGTCAGCGCGTGGAATTGGTGCGAAACCTGCGACTGCGAACAGTCAAGCAGCCTCGCTAAATGCGTGAGTGTCAGCGTTTCGCCCTCGCGCGCACGGATACAGCGGTCAATCTCAGCGATCAGCCGCAGAACATTGTCGTGCCAGTTTTGCATGAAAATCCCTCCTTGTACCTGCATTATACAGGAAAATGAGCTGTGCCGCTTGATCTGACCTGCAAAAAAAGAAAAACCGACGTAAAAACGCCGGTTTTCGATTTTATCCGTTCTTCTTGATGGCATTGATGAGCTGCTCGGCCTGCGGAGCGCCGTGCTTCTTGGCCTGCTCGGCCCAGTAGAGCGCCTCGTGCGCGTTATGCGGCGTGCCTTCGCCGCGTGCGTACAGGATGGCGGTGTTCATCATGCACGCTGCGTTGCCGCCCTGAGCGGCCTTGAGAAAATACTGGAAGGCGAAGACCGCATCCTGCGGAACGCCGGTACCGGTGCTGTACAGCCATGCCAGACGGCCCATCGCCAGCACGTTGCCGCGGTTTGCGGCAATCTGGTACCAGCGGACAGCCTCGTCCATGTCCTTCTCCAAGCCGCGGTCGCCCGTCTCGATCAGGCTGGCGATCAGTGCTGCAGCCTCCGGATGACCGTATTCAGCGGCCTTGCGGTACCAAGTGAGCGCGATCTGCTGATTCTTTTTCACGCCGAAGCCCTTGTCATGGTAGCACGCCAGATTGAACATAGCAACCGGATCGTTTTGCTCAGCCGCCTTTTTTGTCCATTCAAAGGCATTCGAAGCATTCTTTTCCACGCCCTGTCCGCGCTCATACAGCGAGCCGAGCGCACGCTGTGCCGGCGCACAGCCGTCCTCCGCGAGAGCCAGCCACTGACCGGCTGCTTCGGCAAAATTGCCTGCCTTATATGCGTTCAGAGCCTGCTCGAACGCCTGTTCAATGCTCTGCTGATTTTCCTTGTTCGCTTCCATTGTTTACTCCTCCAGACAGTACCGCCTTCGAAATATGCGGTATGCAGATATCTTATTCTATCACACCGCACGTCGAAAGTCTACGAAAAAAGCGGAAGAAATAGCATGGCACAACCGTATCTTGACAAAAATGTGAAATGTGTGTGAATGGACTTGCGCTTTGCGCTGAAAAAACGTAAACTGGAAATAGGATTTCTTAATTATTCACCATATAGATTGTAAAACAACGGCACTCTATCAGATAAAAGGAGAATGTCAAATGGGACTTATCAAAGCAGCAGCAGGCGCGGGCGGCGGTGTGCTGGCTGACCAGTGGAAGGAATATTTTTACTGTGATGCGATAAACGCGGACGTGCTTGCGGTCAAGGGCCGCAAAAAGGTCACCAAGCGGTCGAGCAACACCAAGGGCGACGAGGATATCATCACGAGTGGCTCGGTCATCGCGGTGGCGGACGGACAGGCGATGATGATCGTCGATCAGGGCAAGGTCGTGGAAGCCGCATTCGAGCCAGGTGAGTTCGTCTACGATTCGTCCGCCGAGCCGACTATTTTCGCCGGTTCGTTTGGTGACAGCGTGTGCAAAATGTTCGCCAACATGGCCAAGCGCTTCACGTTCGGCGGAGAAGCGCCGCGCACGCAGCGCGTCTACTATTTCAACACCAAGGAGCTGACCGGCAACAAGTACGGAACCGCATCTCCGGTGCCGTTCCGCGTGCTCGATGAGCGGGCGGGCATCGACATGGACATTGGCCTGCGGTGCTTCGGCGAGTACAGCTACAGGATTGTCAATCCCATGCTGTTCTATACCAACGTGTGCGGCAACATGGCAGAGGAATACCGCCGGGAAAATCTGGACAGCCAGCTCAAAAGCGAGCTGTTGACTGCGCTGCAGCCCGCCTTTGCGCGCATTGGTGCAAACGGTGTGCGCTACTCGGCGCTGCCCGCGCATACGATGGAAATTGCGGACGCGCTCAACGAACAGCTTTCGTCCAAGTGGCGTGAGCTGCGCGGCATCGAGATCGTATCGTTCGGCGTCAACTCGGTCAAGGCAGACGAGGAGGACGAAAAGACCATCAAGGAAATGCAGCGCGAGGCTGCCTACCGCGACCCGACCCGTGCGGCAGGCTCGCTCGTGCATGCACAGGCCGAGGCGATGAAGTCCGCGGCAGCGAACGCGAACGCCGGTCCGGCGATGGCGTTCATGGGCATGAATATGGCCGGTCAGGCAGGCGGTGCCAACGTGCAGAATCTGTACGCAATGGGTCAGCAGCAGGCGCAGGCGGCAGGCGAGTGGACGTGCTCGTGCGGACAGACCGGCAACACCGGAAAATTCTGCATGGGCTGCGGCAGGCCCAAGCCCGAGCAGAACAGCTGGAAATGCGTTTGCGGTACGGTCAATACCGGCAAATTCTGTTCCGAGTGCGGAAAACCCCGACCGGAGAATACGGCCTGGACGTGCTCGTGCGGCGCGGTCAATCAGGGAAAGTTTTGCTCGGAGTGCGGTAAGGCGAAGCCGAATATGTAAAAATGATAGACGATTCAATGTATATCGCGGGGTAAGGGCACCCGCCCTGCGGATTCACTTCAAAAATAAAAAGTGATGGTGAAGAAATGTCAGACAAAGCAACAAACTACCAATGCCCGTCCTGCACGGGACCGCTGCACTATGACGGCGCCGCAGGACGGCTGCAATGCGACTACTGCGGCTCGTCATTTGACCCGGCAGAGATCGAAAAGCTGTACGCCGAAAAGGAACAGCAGGCCGCTTCTCAGCCGGAGACGGGGAGCGACACCGGCGAATGGCAGTCCTCCGCAGATGAGGACTGGGGCACGGATGCGGACAAGATGCGCGTATACAGCTGTCCGTCCTGCGGTGCGCAGCTGATCTGCGAGGAGACCACGGCGGCGACCTCGTGCCCGTACTGCGGCAACCCGACCGTCATTCCCGAGCAGTTCAGCGGCATTCTCAAGCCGGACTACATACTGCCGTTCAAGCTGAGCAAGGAGGATGCGGTTTCCGCGCTCAAGCGGCATTACAAGGGAAAGCTGCTGCTGCCCAAGCTGTTCCGCGATAATAACCATATCGAGGAGCTGCGCGGCATTTATGTGCCGTTCTGGCTGTTTGACGGCGAAGCCGAAGGCAGCGCGAATTACATGGCAACGACCACGCGCGTGTTCCGTCACGGAGACACGGAAATCACCGAGACCAGTTTTTACGAGGTGCAGCGCGCGGGTACGCTGCCGTTCAGCCGCGTGCCGGTGGATGCATCGCGCAAGATGCCGGATGATTATATGGATTCCATCGAGCCGTTTGATTATGCCGGCCTGAAGCCGTTCTCGACCGCCTATCTGCCCGGATTTTTCGCGGATAAGTTCGATGTTTCCATCGAGGAGAGCAGCAGCCGCGCGGACAAACGCTGTCGGCAGTCGCTGTCGGATGCGCTGCAGGGAACCGCGCGAAACGGCCGTCCGTATACCTCGGTCACGCCGACCGGCGAGGACATTCACCTCAAACGCACCGGCGTGCATTACGCGCTGCTGCCGGTCTGGATGCTGAATACCCGCTGGAACGGCAAGAATTACATGTTTGCGATGAACGGTCAGACCGGACGCATGGTCGGTGACCTGCCGGTGGACAGAAAGCGGTTCTGGGGTCTGTTTGCCGCCGTTGCCGCGCCCATGACTGCGGTGCTGACGGCGCTGCTGTATTTTCTGTAAGGAGGCGGCGTAGATGAAAAATAAGAGAAAACTGCGTCTGGCTGCGCTCTTGGCAGTGCTTTTGCTGCTGTTTCCGGCCTTTGCGGTTGAGGACGATATAACGGATGAGAGCGACACCTCGACCACCCAGACGGAGGAAACTGACCAGACCGCACAGCTCGGCGGCACGGATTCCATTGACCCATCGGCAGATAAGCCGCGCGTGTTCGACTATGAAGAGGTGCTGACGCAGCCCCAGATTGACACGCTCGAGGAAAAGACCAGGGCGATCGCAGAGAAGTACAGCATCGGCGTCGGCATCATCACGATTGACGACTACACGCCGTACGGCGATGGCGCTTACGATGCGGCGGAGCAGCTCTACAACGAGCTTGATCTGGGTGCGAGCGAGGACGGCGACGGCGTGGCGCTGCTCATCAGTCTGGATGACCGCGATTTTGCGACCTATGCGCACGGTGCGAAAGCCGAAGAGATTTTCAGCGATGCGGTCCAGCAGGATTTGGAGCCGTATTTCCTGGATAATTTCGGAAACGACGACTGGTACGGCGGCTTTTCGGACTTCGTTTCCGGCTGTGAGTGGTATTTGCAGCATGTCGCCGAAGGCGGCGAAGCCGGTGTGCCGGTGCATAATGAGGTCGAGATTTCGGACAGTACGCAGGAAGACACAGCGGACGATTCGTTTTCGCTCGGCGGTGCATTCGGCCTGTCGCTGCTCATTTCGTGCGTCATTGCACTCATCGTGTGCATGGTGTTCCGTTCGCAGATGAAATCCGTGCGTACACAGACGACCGCAAACCAGTATGTGGGAAACGGCGGCCTCAATCTGACGCTCAGCCGCGATATTTACCGTTATACCTCGCAGAAGCGGCGGCAGATTCCGCGGAATGACAATAATAACAACTCGACCGGCGGCGGTCACGGCGGAGCCGGATTTTCCGGCAGCATCAGCCATACCAGCAGTTCGGGACATGGGAGAAGCGGTAAATTCTGAATGGAGAATGGAAAATGGAGAATGAACATAGCTGCATTTTCCGTAAACAAAAAGCAAAAGACAGCCGACAGGCTGTCTTTTTTTATGCAAAAAACGGAGATAATTCCGCAATGTTCGCAATCGTTTTGGATTCCTCCGGAAAGTCCTTCTGCAGCCTTGCGGCACACCGTCTGCAGAAATCCTCGTAGAGCGCGGGATTCTCCCGCATTTGCTGCTTGAAGCCCCAGATATGGGTAAAATATCCGTTCTGTGCACCGCCGAACAGTGCAGGCAGGTCACTGAGGGCAGCCGCGTGCGCGTGCTTTTTCTCGGCGCACATGGCGAGCAGCCGCTGCTCGGCGAACACCATGTAGGTGAGTGTGTCGTCGGCATCCGGTGAGCAGCGCATGAAGCGGATGGCGGTGTCCGTGTAGTACCGTCGGAACTCGTCATTGCCGAAATAGGCGAGCGCGGTATTGAACGGCCGTACCGTCCAGTCAAATGAATCAAGCGGGAAGCCTTCGGTTTTGGCGAATGCCGTTTGATCCGGATAGATGGACGGCATAATGTCCTCGCGGTGGATGGCTGCGGTGTCCGGTCCGTCGAGCAGATTGCTGATGGATTTCCAGCAGATGAAATCTGTATCAAGCATCACACACGGCGATGGCACAGCGGAGAGCGCGTACAGCTTGCCGGCCGCCCAGAAGGCTGTGGCGTTTATGTCCTCGGGCATGGTGTCCAACAGAGGATACACGCCGTCATCCCACAAAAAACAAAGCCCGAGCGATTCATAATAACGCTTGGCAGGTGTGTCGCAGATCATGCGGATCGAACCGTTCTCTCTGCGCCACTCGAGCGCGGAAAGCGCGGTCGTGAGCAGTTCAAACGGCTCGATTCGGTATTCCATATGGGGATTGCGGATGAAAAATGGTCTTGTCCAGTTGGAGTGGAACGCCTGCATCAGATCAGCTCCAATCCGTAGCCGCCGACCGGGCACGAGCCGGAACCGAACCGGAACGAACCTGATCCGGAACCGGAATAACTGGTGCGGTAAGAGGTGGTGTACGAGGTCACATACGAGCCGGAGCCTGAGCCGCACGGCACACAAACGGTCTGTATAACGGTAGTTTCACCGGATGCGGAGACAACGGTTTCCTCACCCGCTGTCGAGGGGACAGCGCCGCCCATGATGGGCACCGGCGGGCGCTCGTCATCGGCCGGATACCAGCCCTCCGGGTAGGGGTCCACCGCGAAAACAGGTGCTGGTGCGGCAGACTGTGCCGGCTCGCTTGCTTCGGGTGCGGTCTCGGGAGAGGGTGCTTCTTCGGTTTTCGGCTGGCAATGCCGCGCATAGCTGGCTTCATCGAACACCACGCCGTCGATCTCGCGGTATTTTTCCGGATTCATTGCCAGAATACCGTTCGGTTTGGACATAACACCACACACCTCTCATTCACTAATATAATTATATATGAACACAGTGAAAACCGCAACGGGGAAAGGGGTAAAATTTTGGCTTTACAATCCGCAGACGGTTTTCGTATAATAGTAGGGAGAAAACAGATACGGTGTTCCGGTCGGTTTACTATGCTGTACCATGTAAAATATTGTAGGGCGCGCATTGCGCGTTCGTTTTATCAGGTTGGCACAATATCAATTCTGCGGATTGGATTAAACAATTACCGTAGGGCGGGGTACCCTCACCCCGCCGTATAAACCGAAACACAAATTGAGAAACAACGGATACCGTGCAGATCGTAACCCATATAATATCCGTAAAAACAGGTGGTTTATTGGGGAGCGGCGGGGCAAGGGCAGAAGGTGAATTGCCCGTAGGGCAAGAGAAGCCACTCTGGAGTGCCTCGCCCTGCGGTAAAAGTTAGATAAATGTCATTTGTATATAGAATGGGAGAAATTATGGACTTTTTATCAGTAGAGCAGTCGGTCTGGCGCCGATTGCAGGAAGAAACGCGCCCAATCGCGCTGTACGGCATGGGCGACGGCGCAGACAAGATACTCGCGCAGTTTGACCGTCTGGGCATTCGCGCATCCGCGGTGTTCGCGAGCGACGAATTTGCCCGCGGCAACTTGTTCCATGGGTTCTGCGTGCGCAAGCTGTCGGACACGGTAGCCGAGCTTGGCGAGGACATTGTAATCGTGATTGCGTTCGCCAGCCAGCGGCCGGAGGTGCTGGAATTGATGTACGCACTCGAAGAAAAGTACGATGTGGTCGCGCCGGACGTTCCGGTGGTCGAGGGACCGCTGTTCGATGAGGATTTTGTGCGTGCGCATCAGGACGAAATGCAGCGGGCGTATGATCTTCTGGCGGATGATTTGTCGCGTGAGGTTTTTCTGGATACCGTGCGCTTCAAGCTGTCCGGCAAAATGGAATACCTGCGTCACAGCGAATCCGACAAGGATGAGGTGTTTCATAATCTCCTGCGCCCGACCGCAGAGGAACACTTCTCCGACCTCGGCGCATACAACGGCGACACCATCCGCGAGCTGCTGCACTACACGGACGGCAAGTTTGCGTCCGTTACCGCCCTCGAACCCGATCGCCGCAGCTTCCGCAAGCTGAATGAGTGGGCGAGTGCCAATATCACGGGCGATGTTACGCTCGTACAGGCAGGCGCGTGGAACGAGGACACGGTCAAATGCTTCACCGATCAGGCAGGCCGCCAGTCCCGCGTAGCGGGGCAGGGCAAAGAGACGCAGATGCGTGCGCTCGACAGCGTGCTGTCCGGCCGCCCGTGCACCTATCTCAAAATGGACGTGGAGGGCGCAGAGCGCGAAGCCATCGCCGGCGCCGAGAAAACCATTCGGCAGTACGCACCCAAGCTGAACATTGCTGCCTATCACCGCAGTGAGGATTTCTTTCAGCTGCCGCTGCTCATCCATGCGCTGCAGCCGAGCTACCGGCTGTATCTGCGTCACCATCCTTATGTTCCGGCGTGGGATACGAATTTGTACGCAATATAAAAAACAGTGGAAATCCCGGTCGGGCCGTTGTATAATAAAGATAGATTACGGCAGGGTGTGACCTGCCGGAGAATTCATACATGAAGGAGATCATAACAATGGGCTGTTTTTACTGTGATGAGCACCATGAGGGCCGCGAAGCAATCATGTTTAAGGTTGGCGACATGAAGGCAGGTACCCTGTACCTGTTCAAGGATCAGGCACACAAGGGCCGCTGCGCACTGGCGCTCAAGAGCCATAAGAAGGAGCTGTGCGAGTGCGACGAGCAGGAGCGCAACGATTACTGTGCAGATCTGGCTGCTGCTTCCGGCGCTATCAAGAAGCTGTGGGGCTGCACCAAGATCAACCTCGGTTCGTTCGGCGACAGCAATCCGCACCTGCATTTCCACATCGTACCGAAGTACGAGGGCGGCTTTGAGTTCGGCGGCAGCTTTGCCATCACCAATCCGGAGCCGGTTATCCTGAAGGACGAGGAGTACAAGGAAATGATCGAGGCTCTCCAGAAGGAGCTTGGCCTTTAATCCTTTGGCTGCATAAGTCACAAACAGCATCGAACTTTACGGTTCGGTGCTGTTTTTTGTCTTATATGATACTTGCGCACTGCGGGAACGTGCGGTATAATGTACAGTGATTTCGTATTGTATAAACAAAGGAGCAATGCTATGAAACGCTATCTTGCAGCGGCGATGCTGCTGCTTGCGCTGTCCGGCTGCGGCTCAAGCGGCAGCAGTACACAGCTCTACACTACCACCGAGGACTTTTTTGCGATGGACACCTATATGTCGGTCGATGTGTCAAGCGAAAAGAGCGAAAGCGCGGCTGAGGACATGGCTGTCAAGATCGAGCAGCGCGTCAATCAGCTGGACGCGGCGCTCTCGCGCACGCAGCAGGCGGGCGATCTCTACAAGCTGAACCACGCGAACGGTCAGCCGACCGAGGTGAGCGATGACACCTACACCGCGCTTGAGAAAGCGATCGAGTACGCCGAGATGACAAACGGTGCGTTTGACCCGACGATGGCGCCGCTGACCGACCTCTGGGGCATCGGTACGGACAACGCGCGTGTGCCCGCGCAGAGCGAGATTGATGAAGCGCTGACGCATGTCGGCTATCAGAACGTCAAGCTGCTTGGCAACAATCAGGTGCAGCTGCTGAACGGCGCACAGGTCGATCTGGGCGGTATCGGCAAGGGCTACGCAGGCGACATCGTGCACGAAATGGCGGAGAGCGAAACCTCGGACCAGTGGCACGTTCTGGCGCGGCTGAGCGGCAATATTGAGATGTACGGCGGCAAAACCGCAGACAGCGGCACGGATAACTGGAACATCGGCATTGCCGATCCGGACGACAACACGGATTCGATTGCGGTGGTGTCGCTGCGTGACGGCTCGGTTGTTACTTCGGGTGATTACGAGCGATTTTTTGAAAAGGACGGCAAGCGCTATCACCACATTTTTGACCCAGCAACAGGGTATCCGGCGGACAGCGGCCTGCGCGGCGTGACCGTCATTGATCCCTGCTCGACCAAGGCGGATGCGCTGACAACGGCGCTGTTCGTCATGGGTCTGGATAAGGGCATGAAATTCTGCGAGGAGAACGAGATTGCGGCCGTGTTTATCACCTCGGACAAGCAGGTGTACACCACATCCAAGACAGGGGACTGCACGTTTGAGTTCCTCGGCGAGAAAAAGGGATACACCTATGCGGAATAAGCTGAAATTCGGTGATTTTATCATCATCGGCGTGGTTCTGGTGATGGCAGGCGCACTGACGGCAGCGCTGACGTTTCACAGCTCCGGTGACAAGCTGTACGCTGAGGTCTGGCAGAACGATACGCTCATCGAGCGGGTACAGCTGACCGACGCGACCGACCGCACGATCAAGCTGGACGGCAACACCATTGTGCTCTCGGGCAAAACAGCGAAAATGGCGGACGCGGACTGTCGGGATCAGGTGTGCGTGCGCACCGGTACACTTACCCATGCCGGACAGGCGGCGGTCTGTCTGCCGCACCGCGTGGTGCTCAAGCTGGTCGGCGTGAATGACAGCGGCATCGACGCTGTGGTATCGTAAGGGGTGCAGCACATGAAAAATGCAAAACGATTGACGCTCTGCGGCATGCTGGCGGCGGTGGCCGTCGTGCTTTCGCTGGTCGAGCGCATGTTCCCGCTGGATGCCATCGTGCCCGTGCCCGGCGTCAAATTAGGGCTGGCGAATGTGGTGACGCTGTTTGCGCTCACGCGGCTGAGCGCGAGAGACGCATTCGCCATTGTGGTAACGCGCGTTGCCATTTCCTCGCTGCTGATGGGCAGTGTGTCGGCGTTCCTGTTCTCGCTGTTCGGCGGCCTGCTGTCGCTCATCGTGATGGGAATCCTGCTCAAAGCCGAAGGCAGATTCTGCTCACTGTTCGGCGTGAGCGTAGGCGGCGCTGCGGCGCATAATATCGGGCAGATGGCAGCGGCTGTGATCTGGCTGAAAAACTGGGCCGTGATCGCATATCTGCCGTTCCTGCTCGTGATGAGCGTGCCGCTCGGACTGGTGACGGGACTGACCTGCTCGGTCGTATTACATCACCTCAAAAAAATTGATTTCGGTGCATAAATTTGAAAAAGCAGTCTCATACTAACGAAAACAGATTAGGAGGGACTGCTATGAAAAAGCTGATCGCCCTGCTGGCGGCGCTGACGATGCTGTTCGTCTGCGGCTGCGGCAGCAACAGCAAGGATAACGGCACAGACAACGGCAATGGCACCAACAATGGCACCAACAACGCTGTTGATGAGCGGCGCGACACCAATACGAATACCGTCGGTGATGACGTCCGCGAAGGCGTGGACGATGCAGGCAATGCCGTCGGAGACGCGGTGGACGATGTTGGCAACGCCATCCGCGATGGCGCAGACGCCGTGACCGGAGATAACAATAACGCGGCGAAGCAGCCGAATACGGCGAATGGGACGAATGCTCCGGCGGAGAATCCGTAAAACGAAACGGCATGGCGTAAGCTGTGCCGTTTTCCTTTTCTCTTGACACAGAGTGACCGGGGCACACGAACTGCGTAAGCGTGTTCGGCCCTAACGGGCGGGGCGTTTTTCGCTGAACCTCAGCGGGGGGATTCGCCGTCTGCGGACGGCGGGAACATTGCGGCGCCCGCCGCTGGGGCAAAAAGGAAGGGACACCTGCGGTTTCCCTTCCTCTTTGAACTCCTACCTTTCCCTTAGATAGCCTGGCGCAGATTTCCTATATGTGACCGCTGCGAAAAGGGGAACGGCAGTCGGGTTACCACAGCGTGTATTTCTCCGCCTTTTCGCAGTTCACAGATAGCTTACTGCTACACATATCGGCTGCTCTACGCAGGGTGCGGCATAACCGTGCCGCACAATTCGTCAGCGCGTTATGATGGACAGGGCCTGCGAGGATAAATTGTATCAAACGCCTAAAATCGCAGGTGCCGTGCGGTACAACGTGCCAACGGGTTGCGCGACACTGCTATCCCCCAGGGGACCTTCTCTTGCCCTTCGGGCAATTCACCTTGTGTCGCGCTTGCGAAAATTAACCCACATGTGTAGCAGTACGCTGTCTGTGAACTGCGTATATGTTGCGAAACAAACGCTGAGGTAACCCGACTGCCGTTCCTTTATTTCGAAGCGGTCACATGTCGGCAATCTGTGCCAGACTAAGAAATAAAGGGAAACGGGAGTTAAGAGGGTAGAAACCGCAGGTGTCTACCCTCTTGCCCGCCGCCGCAGGTGCGGCGAACCTCCCCGCCAAAGGTTGGCGCCCATTCTATATGCGCAGGAAGCAGCGAAACCGCAGTTTACGTCTTGCACAGACCGCAATCGTGTGCTAAAATAATACTATTATGGGAAAAACACTCGTGGAGCGCACAAACCGCGTCTCCGCGCAGTCTAACGAGTTGGAGTGAGAGATAAATGGATTACAACCGTTTGGCGGAACTGCTGTTTCCGCATATCAATACCACGCCGGAGGAGATGGAGGCTCGCTATCCCAAGCGCGAGCTGCCCGAGGGCGCAAAGGTAACCCGTATGGGCCCGAGCCCGACCGGCTTCATGCACCTCGGCAACCTGTACGGCGCACTGGTGGATGAGCGCCTGGCGCACCAGTCCAAGGGCGTATTTTATCTGCGTATTGAGGACACCGACCGCAAGCGTGAGGTAGAGGGCGGCGTGCAGATGATCATCGACGCGTTCAAGTCGTTCGGCCTGCCGTTCGACGAGGGTGCAACGACTGACGGCGAGACCGGCATCTACGGTCCGTACCGACAGAGCCAGCGTGCCGAGATCTACCAGACCTTCGTCAAGTCCCTCGTGCAGCGCGGCATGGCGTACCCGTGCTTCTGCACCGAGGAGGAGCTCTCCGCCGCACACGAGCAGCAGGAGAAGAACAAGGAAAACTTCGGCTACTACGGCAAGTACGCCGTATGGCGCGACCGTCCGATGGAGGACATCGAGGCCGAGCTCGCCAAGGGCACGCCGTATGTTGTTCGCTTCCGCTCGGAGGGCAGCATTGAGCACAAGATCCGCCACGAGGATCTCGTCAAGGGCAAGATGGAAGTCACCGAGAACGATCAGGACGTGGTTATCCTCAAGTCCGACGGCATCCCGACCTACCACTTTGCGCACGTTGTGGACGACCATCTGATGGGCACGACCGTCGTTGTCCGCGGCGAGGAGTGGCTGGCAACGCTGCCGGTGCACCTGCAGCTGTTCCGCGCGATGGGCTGGAAGGCGCCCAAGTACGCACACACCGCCCAGCTGATGAAGATCGACCCGGAGACCGGCGGCAAGCGCAAGCTGTCCAAGCGCAAGGACCCGGAACTGGCGCTGACGTTCTACGCGCAGGAGGGCTATCCGGTACCGGCGGTTCTCGAGTACCTGATGACGCTCCTCAACTCCAACTTCGAGGAGTGGCGCCGCGCAAATCCCGATCTGCCGATGAACGATTTCCAGTTCACCACCAAGAAGATGAGTGGCTCGGGTGCGCTGTTTGACATCGAAAAGCTGCGCGACGTTTCCAAGAACGTTATTTCGCGCATGACGGCAGAGCAGGTTTACGACTTTGTTGCCGAGTGGTCTGCTGTCAACGACAAGGAGTTTAACGCACTGCTGACCCGCGACCCGGCGTTCTCCAAGGCGTACCTCGCCATCGGCCGCGGCGGCAAAAAGCCGCGCAAGGATCTTGCGCTGTGGTCGGATGCCAAGGGCTACATGGACTTCATGTTCGACGAGCTGTTCCAGCCGGATTACACCATGCCGGAGCGCGTTTCCGCCGAGGACGCAAAGGCGATCCTGTCCGATTTCGCCGGTATGTTCGACGAGAGCGATACGCCGGATGGCTTCTTCGACAAGATGAAGCAGATCGCTTCTGCACACGGCTACGCCGCCGACACCAAGGCCTATAAGGCCGACCCGTCCGCCTATAAGGGCGCCGTCGGTGATGTGTCCATGGTTGTCCGCGTAGCAGTGGCGGGCCGCCAGAACGCACCGGATCTCCAGACCGTAATGGGTATTCTGGGTAAGGAAAAGGTTCTGGAACGCCTGTCTAAGTGCGCAGATGCGCTTTGAATAATGGAAAATGTAAAATGGATAATGGAGAATGAAGGAGCCGCCCAAAGGGCGGAATTAAATCATCGCGCGCAGCGCGATACCGCAATTTTCAATTTTCCATTTTCAATTCTCAATTCCAAGGGAGAATAATAAATGTTAGAGAATGTAAACAACTTCCTCACAGAAATCATCGACGAGGATATTAAAAACGGTCTTTCCGAGCGCATCCACACCCGCTTTCCGCCGGAGCCGAACGGTTATCTGCATATCGGCTCGGCAAAGGCGATCTTCATCAACTGGTCTATCGCGAAAAAATACAACGGCCTGTTCAATCTGCGCTATGACGACACCAACCCGGTCAAGGAGGATACCGAGTATGTAGACTCCATCTGGGAGGACATCAAGTGGCTGACCGGCGAGGAACCGAGCGGCGGTGTGTACTACGGCTCGGACTACTTTGAAACCTGCTTTAACTGCGCGGTACAGCTGATCAAGGACGGCAAGGCGTATGTTGACGATCTGACGCAGGAGGAAATGCGCCAGTACCGCGGCTCTCTGACCGAGCCGGGCAAGCCGAGCCCGTACCGCGACCGTTCGGTTGAGGAAAACCTCCAGCTGTTCCAGGATATGCGCGACGGCAAGTTTGCCGACGGCTCCAAGACGCTGCGTGCCAAGATCGACATGGCAAGTCCGAACATGAACCTGCGCGATCCGGCGATCTACCGCATCGTGCGTGCACACCATCACCGTCAGGGCGACAAGTGGTGCATCTACCCGCTGTACGACTTTGCACACCCGATTCAGGACGCACTTGAGGGCATCACGCACTCCATGTGCTCGATTGAGTTCGAGAACCACCGTCCGCTGTACGAGTGGGTGGTTGACAACTGCCCGCTGCCGCATCATCCCAAGCAGCGCGAGTTTGCCCGCCTGAACGTAACGCACACCGTTATGTCCAAGCGTTACCTGCGCCAGCTGGTATTTGAAAAGCACGTTGAGGGCTGGGACGATCCGCGTATGCCTACGCTGTGTGCGCTGCGCCGCCGCGGCTACACGCCGAGCGCCATCCTCGATTTTGTACAGCGCGCCGGCATCGCAAAGGCCAACTCGCTGGTTGACATCAAGCTGCTCGAGCACTGCATCCGCGAGGAGCTGAACGAGACCGCGCTGCGCCGCATGGCAGTCACCGAGCCGGTCAAGCTGGTTATCACCAACTATCCGGAGGGTCAGTGCGAGGAGTTCGAAGTGCCGAACAATCCGCGCAATGAGGAAGCAGGCAGCCGCAAGGTTCCGTTCACCCGTGAGCTGTATATCGAAAAGAGCGATTTCGCGGAGGTTCCGCCTCCGAAGTTCCAGCGTCTCAAGCCGGACGGCGAGGTTCGTCTGATGGGCGCGTATATCGTCAAGTGCAACGAGATCGTCAAGGACGACAACGGCGAGATCGTGGAAATCCGCTGCACGGCTGATCTTGAGACCCGCAACGGCATGCCGGTGGACGGCCGCAAGGTCAAGGGCACCATTCACTGGGTATCTGCCGAGCATGCCATCGACGCGGACCTGTATCTGTACGATAATCTGTTCACCCTCGAGAACGTTAATGATGTACCGGAGGGTACGGATTATCTGGATTACCTCAATCCGGATTCGCTCAAGAAGCTGACCGGCTGCAAGCTCGAGCCGTCGCTGGCTGATGCCAAGGAAGGCGAACGCTTCCAGTTTGTCCGCATGGGTTATTACTGCAAGGACCGCGAGAGCGGCCGATTCAACCGCATTGTTACCCTCAAGGACAGCTTTGCAAAAACGCTGAAAAAGTAAGCACAGATAAGAAAAGCTCTCTGAACTTTGTTCAGAGAGCTTTTTTCGTTAGAGATGAATTGAGAATGGAAAATGGAAAATGAAGGAGCCGCCTGAAAGGCGGGATTAAATCATCGCGCTGTGCGCGATACCGCAATTCTCAATTCTCCATTTTCAATTTTCCATTACTGCAATCGCTTAAATGATGCGGCTTTCGATTTCTGCATCCGGCGCCAGAACTTTCACGAAGAACTCGAGCCGCCGGAGTGCGTTCTCGATAACCGCCTGATCGGTATCCGGTGTGCCGAACACGGGATGGAACACATGGCGGCTGTCCGGATGGATGCAGGTTCGGTCGTCCGCACCGGCGATCATGCTGAAAATGATACCCGAGCTATCGCGTCCGCAGATGTCCTTCGGGTAGGTATGCGTGCTTGCGGCGCGCATACCCAGGAACGGCAGCTTTTCGCTCGGCGTAAAGATGGTCAGCGGGCCGTCCATGCGGTCGATGTCATGCGTGCCGGACAGCACGAATGTGGTCAGCTCCAGCAGGAAGGGAACCCCCATCACCGGGTCCTCCTCCGGGAAGGGACGGCCCTTGAACATCATGGATTCGAACTGCTGCATGACCGGATAGGTTTTCTTAAACTTCTTGAAGAAGCGAAAATACGGATTTTCACCGAAAACAGCCTTGCGGTCGTAGTCGGCATACTTTTCGCGCAGGGCATCCAGTTCTGCGTGAACAAGGTCGTAAAATTTCGTTATATCCCATGCAGAACGGTCGGGATAGGTGACTTCGAGGATGCCGAGCGGAATATTGCGCTCGGCAAAGGTCGGGTCCTTGATGATTTCAAACATAGGAACACCTCGATTTGTTAAGCGGGTTCGTAGGAACTGTGATAATCGTCAGCGGCTTCGCCGGTCAGCACATCATAGTAGTACCACTGCGATTTATCCGCGCTGGTGAAGAAATACACGCCGAGGGGGTGCTCTGCGGTATCGCTGGTCAGCCGACCGACATATTCGCCGCTTGCACCGCCAGCCGCTTCTCCGGTGCGGATGATTTCGTCAACGGACACCGGATGCAGCACGGCGATCATGCCGAGCTGCGCGATGGCGTAGGACAGGTACAGCAGGAAGATGGTATAGGCGGACTGCCGCAGCGAAGCCTCCTGCAGAGGGTGGTTCATGCACTTGCCGATCAGCAGGCCGATGAAGGACAGCACGATCAGCGCCGCAATCCACCAGAAGCTGATCTCATACAGCGGGTTCATGCCGGACAGCAGGGCAATAAACAGCATCAGCGCCACCAGAAAGACGAGCAGCGCCTGCGCCCAGCGGCTGTGGTCCCTGCCGTCGGGATTACTGGGTCTGCTGTTCATAAAAATGTTGAAGATGAGCGCAACCGGCGCGAACACCCACAGATAGGTCGGGAAGTCGCCGATGGCACCGTCATACACGGTGTTCCAGTGCATGGCGAGCAGGCAGGTGCCCAGCCAGACGATGACGGAAGATACAAGCAGCAGCAGATTTTTCTTGGATTTCAAAAGCTTCATACAGGAAATTCCTCCTAAAAGCAAACGGGCAGAGCCTTGCGGCTCTACCCGTTTTGATTACGCACCGCAAGGCACGCTCTGTTCAGTTAAACCGAAAAGATTAAGCCTCAGCCTTGATCTTCTTCAGGTTAGCGAAGCGCGGCAGACCGGATACCTTCGGGCCAACGTTCTCGCCGTTGATGAGCGGCAGAGCGTAGTCAACGAACTCCTGGGTTACGCCGTTGCCTTCTTCGTTGATCCACTCGCGCGGAACCTTCTTCTCGGTGTTGGCAACCTCGGACAGCGGGAGCAGCTCGATCTCGCACTTGTAGCCGTTCTCGTCACGGGTGCACTTGAAGCCCGGCATGTAGTCGGTCTTGCCTGCAACTGCATTCTCAACAGCAGCCTTGCCGGACATATAGGACTCGTCAACGTCGGTCTTGGAAGCGCAGTGAGCAGCGCAGCGCTGCAGCAGGCTCAGCTCGATGCCGCGAACCTTGCAGCCCAGCTCGTTCTTTACGGTGTCAGCCAGCATGGAAGCCAGACCGCCGAGCTGTGCATGGCCGAAGCCGTCGGTAGCAGAGGTCTTAGCCTCGGATACGAAGGAGCCGTCAGCGTAGTGGATACCCTCGGAAACAGCTACCAGGCAGTTGCCCTTCTCGTCGTAGATGCGCTTTACGTCAGCCAGGAACTTCTTCATGTCGAAGTCGGTCTCCGGCAGGTAAACCAGATCCGGACCTGCGCCCATAGCGGTAGCCAGACCGGCAGCACCGGCCAGCCAGCCAGCGTGACGACCCATGATCTCTACGATGCAGACCATGCCGGTGTCGTATACGCGAGCGTCCTGATAGATCTCCATGCAGGAAGTAGCGATATACTTGGCAGCGGAAGCAAAGCCCGGGCAGTGGTCGGTGCCGAACAGGTCATTGTCGATGGTCTTCGGAATGCCCATTACGCGGCACTCGTAGCCGGACTTCATCATATACTTGGAAACCTTGTTGCAGGTATCCATGGAGTCGTTGCCGCCGTTGTAGAAGAAGTAACGGATGTCGTACTTCTTGAAGATCTCGAGGATGCGCTTGTAATCGGTGTCGTCAACATCCGGATCAGCCAGCTTGTAGCGGCAGGAGCCCAGTGCAGAGGACGGGGTGTAGCGCAGAAGAGCCAGCTCGTCGCGGTCTTCCTTGTCGATATCATACAGGTCGTCGTTCAGCAGGCCCTTGATGCCGTGTGCCATGCCGAATACGCGGGTGATGGACGGATTGTCCAGTGCTGCCTCCAGCGCACCCAGAACAGAAGAGTTGATTACGGAAGTCGGGCCGCCCGACTGACCGATGACGCAAGCGCCTTTCAGTTCACTCATTGATAAAACCTCCTAAGCAAATTAAAACGCAGAGCAGTGCCGTGCATTTTCTTACTCATAAAGAGTACCATATAATATGAAAAAAATCAATGAAAATCCTGCGTTTTCGGCAGGTTTGGCAATTTTGGCAAACCTGCCGCAGGAATTCGGCGAAAAAATGACAGGATTTTTTTGATATGGACTTGATTTTAGTATGCTTAACTGATAAAATAAAAGCAGAATTTTTAAGATTCAGTTTTTATCAGAAAGGAAGTATTCCCATGCCTTTAGTTACTACTACTGAGATGTTCAAGAAGGCTTACGACGGCGGCTACGCTGTTGGCGCTTTCAACGTGAACAACATGGAGATCGTTCAGGGTATCACCGAGGCTTGCCAGGAGCAGCACGCTCCGGTAGTCCTGCAGGTATCCAAGGGCGCACGCGCTTACGCAAACCACACCTACCTCGTTAAGATGGTAGAGGCTGCTGTTATCGAGTGCCCGGATATTCCGATCGCTCTGCACCTGGACCACGGCCCGGACTTCGAGACCTGCAAGGCCTGCATCGACGGCGGTTTCTCCTCCGTTATGATCGACTGCTCCTCCCGTCCGTTCGACGAGAACGTTGAGGAGACCAAGAAGGTTGTAGAGTACGCTCACGCTCACGGCGTTGTTGTCGAGGCTGAGCTCGGCACCCTGGCTGGCGTAGAGGATGACGTTAAGGTTTCCGCTGAGGATTCCTCCTACACTCATCCGGAAGAGGTTGAGGAGTTCGTAACCCGCACCGGCTGTGACTCTCTGGCTATCGCAATCGGCACCTCTCACGGCGCTTACAAGTTCACTCCGGAGCAGTGCACCCGCAATGCTGACGGCGTTCTGGTTCCGCCTCCGCTGCGTTTCGACGTACTCGAGGAAGTTTCCAAGCGTCTGCCGGGCTTCCCGATCGTACTGCACGGTTCCTCTTCCGTACCGCGTGAGTTTGTTGACAAGATCAACAAGTTCGGCGGCAAGATGCCGGATGCAATCGGCATTCCGGAGGAAGAGCTGCGTCACGCTGCACAGCTGTCCGTCTGCAAGATCAATATCGACTCCGATATTCGTCTGGCTATCACCGCTTCTATCCGCGAGCACTTCGCTGAGCATCCGGATCACTTCGACCCGCGCCAGTACCTGAAGCCGGCTCGTCAGGCTGTCAAGGACATGGTTACCCACAAGCTGATCAATGTTCTGGGCTGCAACGGCAAGGCATAAGATCATTTTCTGATCGAAACCAAAGAACCTCGGAATCCTGTTCCGGGGTTCTTTTTTTCATCTTGTGATGGAGAATAGAACGGATACCATATATAGTGTATCCGTTTCCTGTGGGAGAAATTACCACAGAGAAAATAAAGGAGAAACTTTGTGGAATTTGTCGCGCTTTTCTGATAAATTTTTCGAGTCAAGAGGAAAAGTTTAGAGAATACTCCAATAAAAATAGTGCTTTTCTTGCAAATGTGCCAAAAAGAATTTAGCGCCTTGACAGGGCGGTGTTTCGGCGTTAGAATATATAAGCAAGAGATAAGCAGACACAAGATATTGTGCGATATCGAATGCAGCACTACATAATTTAGTAAATAATCAAGAAATCGCCGTCAGGCGGTTTTTGTATGAGAGAGGGATTTTTCTTTATGATTCAGCAGATCGTCAAGCGGGACGGGCGCATGGCTCCCTTTGAGATCGACAAGATCACAAATGCAATTTTCGGCGCAGCACAGGCATCCGGCGGCCAGGATCACGATATGGCGCAGGAGCTGGCAGAGCAGGTCGAAAAAACGCTGGAGGAGACTGCTGGAACCGAAACTCCCACCGTTGAACAGGTGCAGGACACTGTTGAGAAGGTTCTGATCGAAAGCGGACATGCCCGCACGGCCAAGAAGTACATCCTGTACCGCAACGAGCGCACCCGCGTGCGTGAGATGAACACCCGTCTGATGAAGGTGTACGAGGATCTGACGTTCAAGTCCTCGCTCGAGAACGACGTCAAGCGAGAGAACGCCAACATCGACGGTGATACCGCGATGGGCACCATGCTCAAGTACGGCTCCGAGGGCGCCAAGCAGTTCTATGAGATGTTTATCCTCGATCCGGCGCATGCCAAGGCGCACCGCGAGGGCGATATCCATATCCACGATCTGGATTTTCTGACGTTGACCACCACCTGCTGTCAGATTGACCTGCTGAAGCTGTTCCGCGATGGTTTTTCCACCGGTCACGGCTTCCTGCGCGAGCCGAACGACATCCGTTCGTACTCCGCGCTGGCGTGCATCGCCATCCAGTCCAACCAGAACGACCAGCATGGCGGTCAGAGTGTGCCGAACTTCGATTACTCGATGGCGCCGGGTGTGCGCAAGACCTTCCGCAAGCTGTTCCGCGACAATCTCGCCAAGGCCCTGGAGGTGTTCGGCGAGGACGACAACAACGAGGTCGATGCGCGTGCGCTGACCGAGCGTGTCGAGCAGGAGACCGGCAAGTGGGCTTGTCTGGCAGGCGGCAACGGCTATGATGAAGCGATGGCGAAGGCACTTTCCGAGACGCTCGACGAAAAGACGGTTGCAAAGTGCATAAAGTTTGCCCGCAAGTACGCGGATAAGGAAACTCGCAAGACTACCTATCAGGCGATGGAAGCGCTCGTTCACAATCTGAACACCATGCATTCGCGTGCAGGTGCGCAGATTCCGTTCTCGTCGCTCAACTACGGTACGGATACCTCACCGGAGGGCCGTCTGGTCATGGAGCAGCTGCTGCTCGCGACCGAGGCCGGTCTGGGAAACGGTGAGACCCCGATTTTCCCGATTCATATTTTCAAGGTCAAGGAAGGCGTCAACTACAACGAGGGCGACCCGAACTACGACCTGTTCAAGCTGGCATGCCGCGTTTCCGCGAAGCGCATGTTCCCGAATTTCTCGTTCCTCGATGCGCCGTTTAACCTGCAGTATTACAAGCCGGGTCATCCGGAGACCGAGGTCGGTTACATGGGCTGCCGCACGCGTGTTATGTCCAATGTGTGCGATCCGACCCGTGAAATTACCTACGGCCGCGGCAACCTGTCGTTCACGTCGGTCAACCTGCCGCGCATCGCAATTCGCAGCCACGGCGATCTGGACTGGTTCTTCGAGGATCTCGACCGCAAGATCGACCTCGTAATCGACCAGCTGCTCGACCGTTTCCGCATCCAGTGCGGCAAGCGCGTGCGCAACTACCCGTTCCTGATGGGCGAGGGCGTATGGCTGGATTCCGAAAAGCTGGGTCCGGATGACGAGGTTGGCGAGGTGCTTAAGCACGGAACGCTGACGCTCGGCTTCATCGGTCTGGCAGAGTGCCTCAAGGCGCTCATCGGCGTACACCACGGCGAGAGCGACGAGGCGCAGAACCTTGGTCTTGAGATCGTTGGTCACATGCGTCAGCGCATGGATGAGGCAACCGAGAAATACCACCTCAACTTCTCGCTGATCGCTACCCCGGCAGAGGGTCTGTCCGGCCGGTTTGTCAAGATTGACCGTGAGAAATACGGCATGATTCCCGGCGTTACCGATCGTGATTACTACACCAACTCCTTCCATGTTCCGGTTTACTATCCGATTTCGGCGTTTGAGAAGATCGCCCGCGAGGCGCCGTATCACGAGCTGACCAACGGCGGTCATATCAGCTACATTGAGCTGGACGGCGACCCGACGCAGAACCTTGAAGCGTTTGAGGCTGTCGTTCGCGCGATGAAGGAAGCCGGCATCGGCTACGGTGCGATCAACCACCCGATTGACCGCGATCCGGTCTGCGGCTATACCGGCATTATCGGTGAAGTATGTCCGCGCTGCGGCCGCCGCGAGGGAGAAGGCGTTCCGCTGTCCAAGCTGCAGAAGCTGGGACTGTATAAAAATTACAACAGCACCACGATCGGCTATCACGGCGACCCTGCCGAAGAAGCCGACCGTCAGCCGAATACATTGAAAATCGTCAAAAAGTGACAGGAAAGGGAGCATTCTATCATGGAAACTAAGAATATCGCTGCACAGGAGCCGATGATTGGTGAAGGTGTAGGCTTTGAACGTATCCGCCGCATTACGGGTTATCTGGTAGGCACGCTCGACCGCTTCAACAACGGCAAGCGCGCTGAGGAGCACGACCGCGTAAAGCACAGTGTTTCGAGCTGCTGCTCCATGCGTCAGGAGCACACCGCCTGATGGAAGGTAAAATTCGCATTGCAGGTACAGTCGGGGAGTCCATTGTGGACGGCCCCGGCTTCCGCTATACGCTGTTTGTGCAGGGCTGTCCGCACGGCTGCCCGGGCTGCCACAACCCGCAGACGCACGACTTTGAGGGCGGTCAGGATATTGAGCTGGACACGCTGCTGAAGGATATGTGCCACAATCCGTTCATCAAGGGTGTGACGTTCTCGGGCGGCGAGCCGTTCTGTAAGGCAGAACCGCTGTATCATCTTGCGGTGGAGCTGAAGCGCAAGGGCAAGCACCTGATGGCGTACTCGGGGTACACGTTTGAGCAGCTGCTGGAGCTGAGCGATCCGTTTGTGAAAAAGCTGCTCGGGCAGCTGGATTTACTGGTAGACGGGCCGTTTATCATGGCGGAGAAGAACATCGAGCTGCGGTTTCGCGGCAGCGCGAACCAGCGGGTACTGGATGTGCCGAAGTCGCTGGAGGCGAATGAGGCTGTCTGGGCGGAGCAGTATCGGTGATTATCGTTTGGCAAACGGAGAAACGCGCCGTACCCACGGCGTGTGGGGAATTGCGGCGGTTGCGCCGCGGCAACAAGAGGGTAGACACCTGCGGTTTCTACCCTCTTGACTCCCGTTTCCCTTTGGAATAGCACGGCGAAATTTTCAGAACTGAGACTATAAAGGAACGGCAGAGGATTTTTTTCTGCCGTAGGGGAGCACAGTGTGCTCCCATTTCTTTACCTCTGCACAATGCCAGATTCCGTACTGCTACACATGCGGTTTATTCTACGCAAGCGCAACATAACAGTGTTGCGCGACTCTTTTTCGCGTTATTACGGACGGCACCTGCGGGTTTCATTTAATGACGGACTTTACCGTAGGGTGCGGCAAGGTGAATTGCGGCAACGCCGCAAGAGAAGGTACCTTGGGGTACGACCTTGGCGCACCGTGTAAACCGCATGCACCATTGCTAAACAATGCGTATCGCACAAAATGATAACAAAAGAGCACCGAAACTCACGTTTCGGTGCTCTTTTCATCTTCCGACAGTTCGTTTTCTGATTCTGCCTTCTCCGCGAGGTGCGGATTCCGGACCACACACCGTACACACGGTGCGGTCTTGCCGAAGACGGTATGGCTGACCTTTTCGGTCGGCTGCATACGGCAGGCAACGGCGGTATGCAGCCCTGCGAGATCATCCTTCTGCACGAAGGCGCTGACTTCGTCGGCGTGCATGGATTCGAACGCGTACAGCAGGCACGCGGCGATGCACTCGCGGCCGACGCCGATGCCGCGCAGCTCATGCCGGACGATACAGTTCGCGGTCAGCACGCGTTCCGCGCCGACCTGCTCGTAAGTCAGGCCGCACAGAGCCGCGGGAACGCCGGTCGGCTTATCAAGTGCGAGCAGCCAGCCGCAGCCCTCGGCCTGATAGCGGCGCAGCGTATCCACCAGCCAGTCCAGCGTCTGCTCGTAGGAGAGTGCGCCGCCGAGCGTCTGCATGGTCTCCTCGTTGCGCAGGAGCGGCGTCAGCAGGTTGAGGTCGTCCGCACTCAGCTCGCGGTAGTCCATGCGGCTGGAGTTTAGTTCGTAAAATTGCATAGGTTCAATTTTCTCCCAACAAAACGGTGCGGCTCGAAAGCCGCACCGCAAAAGTGTCCTTAAAAGTGTCTCTATCTGTTTCGATACCAGAATACAAATTTGCGCACCAGTACGCCCAGCGTTAAGCCGACCAGCGAGGGAACAAGCCCGTAAAACAGGCTTTGCATCTCAGTCGAGCGGAACGTGGCAAGCGGCAGAACAATCGCCCACAGGCCGACGAACACGGGCATCAGACCGTATCGCGGCAGGGCGCGGTATGCCGCCTGGAACGTACACAGCAGCGCCGAAACCGGCAGGATCAGCCAGAAGCCGAGCAGCCAGTAGGCAAATTCATTGCCATACAGCAGACCGGGGATCAGCCCGACCGCCGTCACGACGCCGTAGCAAAGGGCAAGGCTCCAATACGGGGATAAACGCCGGATACCATCAAATGTCATACGGTTCACCCACCTTTGCAGGGACGGTCGGTGTGAAATTGTACTGCAGATACCGAAAATTCAGCGGTATATTGCTTACTTGGTGCCGAAGATACGGTCGCCGGCGTCACCCAGACCCGGAACGATGTAGCCGTGGTCGTTCAGCTTCTCGTCAATGCCGGCAACGAAGATCTCAACGTCCGGATGAGCCTTCTGAACAGCGGCAACGCCTTCCGGTGCGCCGATGAGATTCATCAGCTTGATGTGCTTTACGCCGCGGCGCTTGAGGCCGTCGATGGCAGCGATAGCGGAACCGCCGGTAGCCAGCATCGGGTCGAGCAGCAGTACGTCGCGATCCTCGATGTCATTCGGCAGCTTGCAGTAATATTCGATCGGCTGCAGGGTTTCCGGGTTGCGGTACAGACCGATGTGGCCGACCTTGGCTGCCGGAATCATCTCCAGAATGCCCTCAACCATGCCCAGACCTGCACGCAGGATCGGCACGAGCGCGATCTTCTTGCCGGAAATAACCTGTACGCGCGCCTCAGCGACCGGAGTCTCGATGGTGATCTCCTTGAGCGGCAGATCGCGGGTAGCCTCGTAGCACATCAGCATTGCAATCTCAGCAGCAGCCTCGCGGAACTCCTTAACGCCGGTGGTCTTGTCGCGCATCAGCGCCAGCTTGTGCTTGATAAGCGGGTGGTCCATTTCATGTACGGTTGCCATAATAAAAATCTCCTTTATCCTAAAACTTTTTTGCTTCAGGCAATATCGCATAATTGAACAAGAGCGATTTGCGAGTGGGTTTTGCGCACTGACAAGGCGCGGTTTTGCAGTAATACTTTGTGTATTATCGTGAAATCGGAACGAAGTCAGGATACAAAATTTCCGCAAAACGCCGCAGCTTAATTGTGCGGTGTTGTCTGCTGTTTGGTCTGTGCCAGACGCGCCATGCGCTCGCGCTCTGCCTGCGGACGACGCAGATAGAAGGCGTCCAGCTCCTGGGGGGAGCAGGTTTTGCCCTCGCGGAACAGGGGGAGTGCGGCGGCGGCAACACCAAATCCGGTCGCAAACCGCAGCTCGGTAGGTGCGAGCCGCAGACCGGTGCAGTTCTCTTTGATAGTATTATAACACAGATCCGCGCCATCTCCAACCAGAAAATACGGCGCTTCTCCGATTTCTTCGGCAAGCTCGGTCAGCTTGATCGCACGGTCATCGCACAGGCGGCGTACTCTGCCGTCCTCTACGGTGAAAAGCGCGTTGTAAACCTGACCCGCACGCGCATCCATCACGCAGCACAGGTCGCCGCCGAGTGCGCGGGCGCCCCATGCCATTGCTTCGAGCGTGGAGACACCGAGGCACGGCTTGTCCGCGCCGAGCGCCAGACCCTTGACCGTGGCCACACCGATGCGCACACCGGTAAACGAGCCGGGGCCGTGCGCGACAGCGATCGCGTCCACGTCAGCGAGCGATACGCCGCAGTTTGCCAGCAGGTTTTCCACCATCGGCAACAGCGTGCGCGAGTGCGTCAGGCCGCAGTTCTGGAAGGACTGCGCCACCAGTTTTTCGTCCTCGGTGAGCGCGACAGACGCGCTGACCGCCGAGGATTCCAGTGCAAGAATTTTCATACAGTCACTTCTCCAATCGTAATGCGGCGGTCGTTGTCCGCATCGCCGTAGGCAATATGGACGGTTTTGTAGGCTTCCGGCAGAACGTCTGCGGCGTTTTCGCTCCATTCGATGAGCACAATGCGGCTGCCGTCGAGATATTCGTCAAAGCCGATCTCGAACAGCGCTTCGCTGTCGAGAATGCGGTACAGGTCGAAGTGCGCGACCTTGACCGTCGGCGTTTCGTATTCGTTTGCAATGGCAAAGGTCGGGCTGGTGACGCGGCCCTCGTAGCCGAGTCCGTGCAGCACGCCGCGCGTGAATGCGGTCTTGCCGGCACCGAGGTCGCCGGAGAACGCAACGACATCGCCTGCCTTGAGGCTTTTTGCGTATTCTGCGCCGAGTGCTTCGGTCTCCTCGGGTGAGTGGGTGATATATTCCATGAAAACACCTTTCTGTCAATCATAACTATACATTTATAATATACCACGGTACACTCGGAATGGCAAGTCAGCCCGCTGGAAAGTATAACTTTTTTATGACATTTCCGCTTGTTTGCTTGCGGGATGGCATAAGTTGTGGTAAGGTATAAAATAACATAAAAAAACTGAACAAAAATTTTAAGGAGGAAAACCCTGTGATAGAATTGCTCAAAGCATTTCTGTTTGGCATTGTAGAGGGCATCACCGAGTGGCTGCCGATCAGCAGTACCGGACATATGATTCTGCTCAATGAGTTTGTAAAGCTGGACGTGTCGGAAGCGTTTTACAGCATGTTCGAGGTGGTTATTCAGCTCGGTGCGATACTCGCGGTCGTTGTCCTGTTCTGGGGACAGATTTTCCCGTTTGAGCGGCGAAAGGGCCGTCACGGCGGCGCATCCATCGTGCTGAATATGGATACCGTCAAGCTGTGGATCAAGATTCTGGTAGCTTGTGTTCCGGCGGCGATCGTCGGTCTCAAGTGGAACGACCTGTTTGAAGAACTGTTCTACAATTACCAGACGGTTTCCATCGCGCTGATCGTGTTCGGCGCAGCATTCATTCTGGTGGAGAACGCGCACAAGGGCAAGCCGGCGCGCATCAACGCACTCACGGAGCTTACTTACCCGACCGTATTTATGATCGGCATGTTCCAGCTGATTGCGGCTGTGTTCCCGGGTACCTCGCGCTCCGGCGCGACCATCGTCGGCGCACTGCTGCTCGGCGTATCGCGTACCGTGGCTGCGGAGTTTACGTTCTTTCTGGCCATTCCGGTCATGTTCGGCGCAAGCCTGCTCAAGATTCTCAAGTTCGGCTTTGCGTTTACATCCACCGAGCTGATGATCCTCGGTATCGGTACAATCACCGCGTTCGTGTCCTCGCTGCTCATCATCCGTTTCCTGATGAGCTTTGTCAAGAAGCACGATTTCAAGGTGTTCGGCTGGTATCGTATTATCCTCGGTATCGCCGTGCTGGCGTACTTTATGGTTGTTAAATAAAACTTTCATATCAGCACATAAAAGCTCCCGAGGATTCCCTCGGGAGCTTCTTGTTACCATTTGAGTTAACATCAAATGCAGCGGCCAGTTTGCGACCTAAGTCAAGCAATTCAGGATGGTATATTTTCGGTATTGATGCAAAAACAACACTATATGTTGTTTAGAGATAATACACAAATTTTTCTTTTGCATTTTGTCTGATAAATTTCGATGCCATTGTAATCTTCTCGAAATTAAAGAAAACCCCCGAGGAATTTCCTCGGGGGTTTTTGTTGTGCTTTTAATTAACGGGAGTTAATTAAGCCTTGGTTACGGTGATATTGGTAATATCATCAGAAGCAACGAAGTCGAAGGAGATGGTCTTCGCATCCTTGGACTTCACACCCGTAACGGTCTTGGTGGTTTTGCCCTCGGTGTAGGACAGGGTGAAATCGCTGCCGTTAGCAGCAAAAGTACCGCCGTCCTTCTTGGACAGAACTACGGTTACGTTCGGGAAATCAACAGCGGTGTTGAACTCGCACTGGGAGAGGTCGATGTCGCCAACAACGTTAATCTTCTCCGGAACATCGAAACCGGTCTTAACGTCGTCCAGATCCAGCTCGTTGTTAACGGTATCGTATACGATAGCGATTACCTTATCATCAGAATTGAAGATAACATAAGCGTTCATATCGTAACGACCCAGCTCATCCTTATCTGCGGAGGTCGGAACTGCACCAACGTTGCTCTCGGTGCCAACATGCTTCTTGTCGTCAACGCCGATGAATACGCAATCCTCATCCAGAGTGGTGTTTACAGCGGAACCGTCAGCCTTAACCAGAGAGATGTCGCCCTTAACCTTGCCGTCGAAGCCCTTGATCGCGTAAGCGCCGTCAACGTAGGTCTTGCCGCCGTTCTTCGCGTAGGAAGAAGCATCTACAACAGCCTTAACGTCGATCTCGTCGCCATCAACGGTGTAGATCAGAACAGTGCCAGCCTTAGCAGCAGCCTTGTGAGCAGTGCCATCCTCGTACAGGTCGGTAGCTTCAGTGCTGTCGCCAACGATAGCGTGGAACTGGGTTACAGTGTCGCCGTCCTTCTTGGTCTGGAAAGCATCCTCAGTTACATAAGCGTACAGCTTGTCACCGTCAGCGTTAGCAACCTTGGGGTCAGTGGTCGTCAGAGCAGCAACCTTAACATAGTCGATGCCGTTGGACTCCTTGGTCAGGAAGCCCTTGTTGTTAACCTTAACGGAATCAGACCAGTCGCGAGCAGTCTTACCGGAGATAACCTTGATCTCGGTGCCAGCAGATACGAACAGGATAGCATCGTCAGCGATCAGAGTGCCGTTCAGACGCTTGTTCTGGTAAGCGGTATCGCCTGCGGTAGCGCCAGTGTTATTGGACTTGTACTGGTTAGCAGAAGTGTTGTAGTAGTCGTAGCCAGCCAGATTCTTAGCAACACCGGTAGAAGCGTTCTTCAGGGTCTTCAGCTCGTAGTGGCCGTCCTTATCGGTGTTGTAGGTGTACATGGTATCAGCAAGAGTATACTCGCCAGTGGACAGAGTAGTCTTAGTGCTGGAAACACACTTGTTGGTTACGTCATTGCCATCCAGCTTGTCAACAGTGATCTTCTTGTTGGTGCCATCGGTGAAGTATGCACGAGCTTCAACAGTGTAATCCTTGCCCAGATCCAGATCTGCATCGTCGTTAGCAGAAATGAACACGATGCTCTTAGCAGAAGCGCCGGTGGTTTCAACATTGTAGATGTAGTTGCCAACAACAGCAACGGTTACTTCGTCGTCAACGTCCGGAGTTTCAGCGCCAGAAGCCATCTTGTACCAGTTGCCATCGATCTTAACCTGATCCGGATCGCCGGTCTTAACGCCTGCAACAGTGCCGGAAACAGAAGCTGCCTTGGTGATAACCGGATCGCCAGAAGCGGTATAGTCGCCAGAAACGATTACAGCCCAGTCGTCCTTAGCAATGCCATCGTAAATGTCGGCATCGTCGAACTTGTAGGACTTGCTGCCGATAGTAGCAGAAGAAGAACCAACGTAGGTTACTTCCTTAACGTCGGTCGGAACAACAACAGCCAGATCAGCCTTGTTGTTGCCGTCGTTGTCGATCAGCTTGATGGAGTAAGCCGGGTAGGTGTTGCGGGTAGCAACAACTTCGCCCAGAGTATCGATAGCAGCGTTCGGAGTTTCCTCGTTCGGATACATTACCTTGATCTTAGCCAGAACATCCTCAGCCTTGTACTCGGTGCCGTCAACTTCAACCTTCTTAGACTCGCCCTTTACGGTGTCCAGAGTGCCAACAGTGCCGGAAGCCAGTACCTTGGAGTCGTCGTCAGCGTATACGCCGTAAACGTCGGTATCGCCGTTGGACTTCTCACGAACCAGAACCTTAACGTTCAGGCCAATCAGGTCGGAAACGTCGGTCGGGAGCTTGGTGTACTTAACCTTAACAGCTTTGCCGTCCTTGGTGGTGTGAGTGTCCAGAACGATCTCGTAAGTGCTCTTACCAGAGGTCTTCTTAACGGAGAGCAGCTGGTAAGCATCGGTCTTAACGAGGTCCATGTACTTGCCGCCGATGGTCTTGTCGTCCTTAACGTCGGTAGCCGGCTTGAAGTCCTCGATGTCGTTGGACCAAACTACGCGCTCCATGTCCAGTGCGTTGTACAGGATCTGTGCAGCGTACTGACGCGGCAGAGCAGCGTTCAGGTCGGCGTCAACGTCTTCGAACAGGTTGTTCAGCTGGCCGTACTTCATGGTGTTCTGAGCCCAAGCTGCGCCGGTCAGGCCAGCCTTCTGAGCATTGTAGCCAGCAGCTACCAGTACCATCTTTGCAGCCTCGAGACCGGTTACGGTATCGTTCGGAGCAAACTTGGTAGCAGACTTACCAGCGATAATGCCGGTGTTCTGCAGGTAACGTACGTAGCCCTGTGCCCAAGCTGCGGTCGGCAGATCGGTGAACGCAGTCGGAAGGGATGCGTAAGCGTTGGCGTTGTCATTACCGCCATTCATGATCGTAAAGATCATCTTTGCCATCTGAGCACGGGTAACGGTGGTGTTCGGCTTGAAGGAGCCGTCATCGTAACCCTGGATTACGCCCAGAGAGGAGAGCATGTCTACAGCAGTCGAAGCCTTGATGTCAGCCTTGTCGCTGTAAGACGCTGCACCGGCGAACATGGTGAATGCACAAGCAAACGCCAGCACCAGTGCGAGAATCTTTTTGAGATGGCATATAGAAATCTAAAAACTGAGACTAAATCGTGCTCCCGAAGAAAATTATCAAGAATCGAGAACATTTCACAGATTTGTGCGTTTAACAATATGAACCATATTACGGATAACGAACAACGTGCTTCACTGTGTTTGTCAATAGAAAAGCCTTCAGAATTTCAACTAGCAGTTTCAGCTGATTCATATCGTATCTGGCATAAATATCCAGACTGGCTTCATTGATACGGAGTGTAGTGGAAGGTGTCGAAACGTTTCGGCTCACCAGTTTCGACACCGGCACTTCTGCGAAAGTCGTTTTCTCCGAATGGCAATTCGTTTCGGCACTTGCCAACACGTTCCGCTCCCACCGATAATAAGCGCTCGGTGTAATTTGGGCCTGCTTGCACCACGTTTTAACCAGTAATCCGCTGCGGCGGCATTCTTTTATGAGTTCTGTCCATTTTGCAATGTGGGCCTGATGTTTTAATTCTGTTGATGTCATTGCCATCTCTCCCGAAACCGTGCTGGATTGTTTCGGATCGTTCCGAAACTTCCCGCTACTTCTATTAACTCACACGGTGGGAGATGTGGAAGGTTTGACGGTTACTTAGTCTGTATTTTATGAGCAATTTCTTTCGCTATCATATTCCTTATTATATAGTATAGCGTAGGCATTAAGAAATGCAACAGTGCCAGTTATATTACACGTAATGTTACATTCATGTTACGGATGGTGAACTGCGCTTGACCCTTGTGTTTGACTATGGTAATATACTTATCGACGAGTGAAAACTCGAAAAATTTTATAAGGAGGAATTCCCCTATGAAGAATCTCAAAAAGATTCTCGCACTGGTGCTGGCATACAAAGACAAGGGGTTGCTCACGGTCGCCGTGGGAGCGACGGCAGCGGCTTTCCTGGTGGAACAGATTACAAGGATTTTTTCGGTATAAAAGGGAAAAGTGGACGATGCGCGCGGCTCGTCCACTTTTCTTATGGCCCTATTTTTAATATCCAAAGGTTCCGTTGAGCGATTCGTCGTTTTCGATCCAGTCGGACACGGGGACGGTGACAAACTCCTTCTTGTTCAGCCGGATGACCACGCGGGCAATGCCGGCATTGATGATCTGCCGTTTGCACATGGAGCAGCTGGAGGGATTTTCCACATATTCGCCCGTCTTGGCGTCCTTTCCCACCAGGTATAAGGTGGAACCGATCATTTCCCGCCGTGCGGCGCTGATGATCGCATTTGCCTCTGCATGGACGGAGCGGCAGACTTCATAGCGTTCCCCACGCGGAATGCCGAGCGCTTCCCGAATACAGACGCCGGTGTCGATGCAATTCTTTCGTCCGCGCGGCGCGCCGTTATAGCCGGTGGCGACAATTTCGTCGTTTTGGACGATGATTGCCCCAAAGTTGCGGCGCAAGCAGGTCCCGCGCTCCGAGACCGTTTCCGCAATATCCAGGTAATAATTTTCTTTATCTGTTCGGATCATACGTTCCCTCTTTTCTCTACTTGATTTTATCCACTTCTATGATAGGGGATTTTCGGCGAGGAATCAATGGTATTCCAGGAATTTCTATGCTATAATATCGAAAACAGGGATGCGTTTATGTGCTTCCGAGGGGAGCCGTATCCCTTGGAACAAGTGGAAGCGCAGGCCGTTTGGGGTTTGACGGTGAAAAGAGAGGGCGATGGAAGTTGTGGTGCGCCCTTTTCGCAGGGTCCCGGACGGCATGGAATATTTGCCCCCTGCGGGGGTTCGGAGGGAATCGTTTTGCAGGAAACATACAGGCTGTCCGATCCATCTGCGGTGAAATCGCTGCTTGCCAGGCACGGCTTCACCTTTTCCAAATCGTTGGGACAAAATTTTCTCATCAACCCTTCCGTGTGTCCCCGCATGGCGGAGGAATGCGGGGCTGGCCCCGGCGTCGGCGTGTTGGAGGTTGGCCCCGGCATCGGCGTGTTGACCGTCGAGCTAGCCAAACGTGCGGAAAAGGTGGTCTCCATTGAGCTCGACAAACGCCTTTTGCCCGTGCTGCACGAGACGCTGGGCAATCACCCAAATGCAAAAGTGGTGAACGATGATGTTCTCAAAGTCGATCTGCAACGGCTTTTACAGGAAGAATTCGCGGGGATGGACGTGGTGGTGTGTGCAAATCTGCCGTACTATATCACGTCGCCCGTCATCATGCGGCTGCTGGAGGAGCGGTTGCCCATCCGGGCATTGACGGTGATGGTGCAGAAGGAGGCCGCGCAGCGGTTGTGTGCGCCGCCGGGCACGCGGGCCTGCGGCGCGGTAAGCGTATTACGCCGAACCGCGCGTACTGTTCCAGGTGTCCCGGGGAAGCTTCCTGCCGCCGCCGAATGTGGATTCCACCGTCATCCGGCTGGATGTGCGGGAGCAGACGCCGATCTATGTGCCGGATGAGAGACGCTTTTTTGCCCTGGTGAAAGCGGCGTTTGGCCAACGGCGCAAGACCATTCTGAACGCCGTGTCCGCGGGCTTATCGGTTCCCAAGGAGCAGGTGTCCAACGCCTGCACAACGGCGGGAATCTCCCCGACCGCCCGTGCAGAGCAGCTTTCGATGGAGCAGCTGGCCGCTCTCTGCTGTGCCATCGAATCGAAATGATGGGAGGCGCAACGATGTCCGATCATAAACTTGCGTTTATCTTTTTTGAAATCGGAATGATCTTCTGTGTGGTCGCCATGATCCTTGGGCCCGTCGGGGTAGAGATCTGGTCTGTCGCCTGTTCGGTGGTCGCCATTATCCTGGCGTGTATGGGGATCTACTTGGCGTTTTGTAGCTGGAATGAAGTCCCGCCGGTAAGGAAAAAGACGGCGCCGGGCGGCGGGGAATCCCTGCCAAACCAGGGGGAGTCCGAGGAAAGCGCCCAAATGGAGACGGTGGAACCCCTGCATATGCCCTTAGAGGGTGGTTCCTTCTCCGCAGATACATCCATGGAACACCCGGAAGCGGAGAACAAATGAATATAGAGGCGCTGGCCCAACAAAAATCGCGCGCCGCTTTGCTTTACAAAATGATACGCCCCGAAGCAGTTTTTTCACCGGCTTCGGGGCGTATTTTTTGGAAAATTATATTTAGGTAAACGATATTAATAAAGAATGGCGCCATATTTGGCTGCAAGGGGTTCCAATACCTCATCCTCAATCTGGCATTCGCTATCGACGATCAAACGCCCCTGGAAGTACCGCAGGGCGGCGTCCAAGACCGGCGCACTGTCGCAGTGGACAGCGATGGGAAGACGGGTCATACCGCTGTTTTCCGCAAGGAGCAAAGCGTCGTCCAGGCTTTCCACTTCTACCAGGGCCGTGTTGCAGCGGTCGTCTTCGAGATCGATCAGATCGTCGGCCAAATGGCTGGTACAGGCCAGGGGTTCGCTGAACGCGATGTCGTCGCCGAGGAAGAACGCCTCCGTCTCAATGGTAGAGGCGTAACAGTCGGGTTCCTCCGGAATTTCCGGCTCGCCGAACTCCTGCACGACCTCTTTTAAGGCCGCGATATGTTCCGGGGTCGAATCGTCATGCCCGCCGACAATGCGCGCGCCGGCCTGCATCAATAAGCGCATCTTTTGCGCAAACGACTCCGGCGTGAGGAGCGTTTCGTCCGAGCTTCGCACATCCGGCTTTGCAATGATGGGAACGGCCGTGTGCAGGCGGACTTCTTCGATCAGCGGGAGCATGGGGTCCAGCAGGCAATTCAACCCGATGGCGTCCACGCCCATGGCCTGTAGGGTGATGACCACCGGGAGCAGGGAGCTCCCAGTCACCGTGTGGCCGCTTTCGTCCACAGCGATCGTGACAAACACCGGCAGGTCGGTCGTCCGCGCCGCGAGCACGGCGGCACGCATGTCGGCCAGGGAGGTCTGCGATTCGATGGCGATGAAATCCACCCCCGCTTTGTCCAAGGCCCGGATCTGCTGGCGGTATAAATCATAGATGTCGTCAAAATCGGCTTCCCCATACGGTGGGACAAACAGGCCGCTGGGACAGACGCTTCCGCCCACCAGGACCCCGCGCGGTTTTGCAACGCTTTGGGTCAAATGGACCAGTTCGGCGTTGAGCTCCGCCACGCGCCCTTCCAGGCCGTAGGCGGCGAGCAGCGAGGCGTTCGCCCCAAACGTCGGGGCGAGGACCGCTTGGGAGCCCGCATCGATGTATGCGTTTTGCAACGACCGCAGGGCATCGGGATGCTGCAAAATCCACTGTTCTGCGCCGGAACCGCCGGGACGGTATATGTCCGCCGGCATACCGGCCGCCTCTAATGCAGTACCGGTGGCGCCGTCCAACAACATAGGTAACGGATAAGGGAAATCTTCCATGGTTTTGTTCTCCTGTAAGGCTTCGTTTGAACCGGAATCACATGGATTCGGGCGCTGAAATCTTCAGCAGGGATAGCACGTTCCGGATGACCGTTGCGGCTGCCTCGCACAGGCAGATGCGCGCGGCGCGGAGGTGATCCTCTTCATCCTTTACGCGGCAGGTATTGTAAAATTTATGGAAAAGCGTGGCCAGCGTGATGACGTAGCGCGTGATACGAGCGGGGTCATAGTCCTTGGCCGCTGCGACGATCTCATCCGTATAGGCGGAGAGATGGCGGATGAGGTCGATCTCCTCCTGCGTATTCAGAAGGGCGAGCTCCTCATCGGTGCAGGCGCGTGGTTCAATGCCCTCGGCTTTGAGCGCCTTCAAAATGCTGCAAATGCGCGCGTGCGCATACTGCACATAATAGACCGGGTTCTGTGCATCCTGCTGGACCGCAAGGTCGAGGTCAAAATCCATCTGGGAGGTCGCTTCGCGCATGTTGAACAGGAAACGCGCGGCATCCACGGGCACTTCGTCCAGCAGGTCGGCCAGTTGGATGGCTTTGCCGGTGCGCTTGCTCATGCGCACCGGCTGGCCGTCCTGCATCAAACGCACGAACTGCATCAGCACGATGTCCAGCTTTTCGCCGTCTAGGCCGATGGCGTCCATGGCGCCTTTCATTCGGGCCACGTGGCCGTGATGGTCTGCGCCCCATACGTCGATGGCGCGGGAGAAGCCGCGCACCGCGAATTTGTTGTAGTGGTAAGCGATATCCGCCGCAAAATAGGTGGGCACGCCGTTGGCGCGCACCAGGACTTCGTCCTTATCCTCGTCCGTCACTTCGCCGTCCAGGCCCTTGCGCGTCACCTTGTTGCCGCCGTATTTCTCGGCGTACTGCATGGAACGGTACCAGATGGCGCCGTCTTTTTCGTAGGTGGCGCCGCGTTCGGCCAATTTGTCCAGCATTTCCCGGATGGCGCCGGATTCGTGCAGCGTGGTCTCGCTGAACCAGACGTCGTAATTCACGCGGTATTTGGCCATGTCGTCCTTAAGCCCCTGCACGTTCAACGGCAGCGCAAAAGCCGCGATATCCTTCTGCAGTTCCTCAAAAGGCTTTTCCATATAGACGTTCCCGTGCACGTCTGCAAATTTCTGTGCCAGCACACGGATATCCGCACCCTGATAGCAGTCCTCGGGGAAAGGTACGGCGTCCTCGCCCCTGAAGATCTGAAGGTAGCGGACGGCAAGGCTCTTGCCGAACTTGAGGATCTGGTTGCCCGCGTCGTTGATGAGAAACTCCCGTGTGACGTCATAGCCCGCCCAGTCCATGGCGGCGGCGAGGCAGTCGCCCAAAGCGCCGCCGCGGGCGTTGCCCAGATGCATCGGACCCGTAGGATTGGCCGAAACGAACTCCACATTCACCTTTTCACCTTTGCCGTAGCTTGTGCGGCCGTAGTCCGCGCCGGCTG
>OLQH01000461.1_pt1 | contig 45137 bp, 34 predicted proteins | sample 1672671 | NCBI WGS metagenome assembly OLQH01 (sample SAMEA3136712, study PRJEB25190) | human gut metagenome
TCTGGAAAGCCTTATAAATCAAGGTTTTCCAGAGATGTAGTAACTATTCAAACTCAATCGTTCCCGGTGGCTTACTCGTCAGATCATAGAATATTCTATTCACCCCACGAACTTCATTTATAACTCTGCTCATCACTTTATTCAGAACTTCATACGGAATCTCCGCCGCCTCTGCAGTCATGAAATCAACCGTATTAACAGCTCTAAGAGCTACAGCATAATCATAAGTTCTCTCATCACCCATAACACCAACGCTTCTCATATTCGTAAGTGCTGCAAAATACTGACCAATTGTCTTATCAAGTCCGGCATTTTCAATCTCTTCACGATAAATAGCATCTGCATCCTGAACGATACGAACTTTCTCAGCTGTTACTTCGCCGATGATACGTACTCCAAGTCCCGGTCCTGGGAATGGCTGACGGAATACGAGTCTTTCAGGAAGTCCGAGCTCAAGTCCTGCTTTACGAACTTCATCTTTGAAAAGATCACGAAGCGGCTCAATGATTTCTTTGAAATCTACAAAATCCGGAAGTCCTCCTACATTGTGGTGAGATTTGATCACAGCGGATTCTCCGCCAAGACCACTTTCTACCACATCCGGATAAATTGTTCCCTGTGCAAGGAATTCAACAGTACCGATCTTCTTTGCTTCTTCTTCGAAGATACGGATGAATTCTTCACCGATAATCTTACGTTTTGCTTCTGGCTCTGTAACGCCTGCAAGTTTGTTATAATATCTTTCCTGCGCATTTACGCGGATAAAGTTCAGGTCAAACTGGCCTTCTGGTCCGAAGATTGCCTCAACTTCATCTCCTTCATTTTTACGAAGAAGTCCGTGATCTACGAATACACAAGTAAGCTGTTTTCCAATGGCTTTGGAAAGAAGTCCTGCTGCCACTGAAGAGTCAACCCCACCTGACAGTGCGAGCAATACTCTTCCGTTTCCAACCTTCTCGCGGATCTCTGCAATTGTATTCTCAACAAAAGCATCCATCTTCCAGTCGCCCGCACATTCACATACATTTTTTACAAAGTTGTTGATCATCTTTGTTCCTTCTACTGTATGAAGTACTTCTGGATGGAACTGGATTGCATACAGTTTCTCAGCTGCGTTCTCAGCTGCTGCAACCGGACAGTCAGCAGTGTGTGCTGTAATTTCAAATCCCGGAGCAATCTTTGAAATATAATCAAAATGGCTCATCCAACATGTTGTTGTCTCTGAAACACCCTCAAATACTTTGGAGTCTTTTTTATCAATAATAACTTCTGTCTTACCGTATTCTCTTACATCTGCACGCTCAACTTTTCCACCAAGTACATGAGACATCAACTGTGCGCCATAGCAAAGTCCGAGAACCGGAATTCCAAGCTTGAACAGTTCTTCTGAATAAGTCGGTGAATCCGGCTCATAACAGCTGTTCGGTCCGCCTGTGAGAATGATTCCTTTTGGATTCATCTCTTTGATTTTTTCAATATCTGTCTTATATGAATAAATTTCACAATATACATTACACTCCCTGACACGTCTTGCGACCAGCTGGTTATACTGTCCACCAAAGTCAAGGACAATCACTAATTCTTTCTTCAAATCTTCCCTCCTGTAAAATCCAATCAAAACTATTTGCTTTATCTATATATCTTTTTCTGTTTTTCATTATAGTAGAGGAAGCATTGATTTACAAGTATTTGTTTATGTAAAATAAAATCTTATCCACAATTTCTATTACTATACACGGTAATTATTCCCCTTCTGATCTATCCAGAACAAAGAATGTGCCTCGGCACCCTCTTACGCCTGCGGTGGTCGCTTGCGACACCTACATCGTACACCGCAGTGCGCATTCTATGTATCCACTGTTATGGGTATAATATATCAAAAAAGATGCCGAACAAATGCCCGACATCCCATTTTTATGTTCCATTTTATGCTGCAAATCTTTCTAGCTGTCTTTCAAGTTCTGTGCAATCGTCTGCATACATCTGCAGTTCAATCACGTTATTCAATCCCAGATTCATGATTCCAAGTAATGACTTCGCATCTACTACTGCCCGTCCTCTTCTCATGTCCATGTTAAAGTCAAATTTACATACTGTTTTCAAGAAATCAATGATCTCATCCGGGTGTTTGAAAGTAATGTTCATTGTGCTCATTCTTTTCACCTCTTTCTGCCTTAACGGCTATGAAATCCTTTTCACTTTTCACATATATCATAGCACATTTTTTATATTTAAAAGGGCGAAATTTTTTATAAAAGTGTATTTTTTTAATTAAATATGCCTCTTATTCTCTACTTTTTTCTATAAGCAATATGAAATTACTCCTAATTATGAAATCCCATTGGAGTTACGTCTGTATTCCGTCGGTAAAATTCCTTCCTCCTCTTTAAACACCTTACTCATATATTTGGGATCAGAGTAACCGACAAGCCCCGCAATCTGATTCATCTTATATTTTGTTGTCCTGAGAAGCTCCTTTATTTTTTCTATCCTGTATTTCCTCACAGTTTCTGTAAAATTATATCCTGTCTCCTTCTTAAACTGAGAACTCAGGTATTCTTCCGATACATAAAGTTGTCTCGCTGCTTCTTCCAATGTAATACCACTGTCATATTCTTTTCTTATAATTTCCATTGCTTTTTGGATAAGCGTACTGTACTGCTCAAATTTATGCTCATATGATATCATCCGTTCCAAGCCTTGAATCGCTTTCTCTATCTGTTTCCAGCTGATGGCATAGGTAATCTGCTGCATAAGACTCAGGATTTTTGTTTCGTCAATCTCCCCGCCATAATTTCTATAATTCAATCCAGCTGCCATGCAAAAACGAATGATACTGTATTTTATTTCTTTTGGAAAATATTTTTCTCTTTTCATTTCCTCACAAACAAGTTGAAATTGTCTGGCAATTCCTTTCTTGTTTTCATCGAAAATCATTTCTCGCATTCGTTGTTCTAATTCTACCGGATAACGCACCGGAACAGCTTCAAATTTCTCAACTGTCTGCTGACAGATTAAAACTCCTCGCGGCTGAAGAAGATTCCATTCCATGAGACTTCCTGCCTGAATCATTGCATCTGTCAGCTTTGTCAGCTGTTTTGTCTCTATCCATACACAAATAATTGTCCCCGGAAAATTCCTACATACCCCAGTAACTACATTTTTTTGAAAATATTCTTTCCAGTTCCTTGCTTCACGTACCCGGTAAATGATCAGATACACCTGTTTCCATCGATCCGAACATATAACAGATGCCGAAAATCCACACTCACGTCTACAGATTTCTTCGAGAAATCCACGTATATTTTCCTTCTGCTCCTCGTATTCGTCTGCCATTGAAACCGTAAATAAATATCCCGGATCATCCACTGTAAAACCATATTTCCGGATAGTCATTTCATTTAACTTCTGATTCGATATAATTTCTCCATATCTACAGCTTAACAGAACATTTTCAACAGTAAAAGAAGCCTGCATCCAATATTCATTCCTGATTTTTTCATGAATACGGCTTAATGCCTTCTTAAGCTCCATCGGCCGGAACGGCTGTACTAAATATCCGTCCACCCCCAGATCGATTGCCTGCTTTGCCTGTTGAAAATCTTCATCCTTTGTTATAATAATCACACGGAACTCACGTCCTTCCGTGCGTAATTTTCTCAAAAGATTTAACCCATTCATCCGCGGAAGCCCAATGTCCATGATAACAAGATTTGGCTGCATAACTGTTATCATCTCATATGCAGACTGTCCATTCCCTGCAATCCCCGCCAACTCGTAATTCGGATCTACGCGTTTTAAACCTTTTTTCAGTTCTTCTAATACTTTTTCATCCCTTTCAACGATTGCCACCCGCATTTGAACAATCTCCTCTCAATGTCCGTGTTTCTGATTGAATATCCACTTTTATTGTAACATTAACTTCAATAATTGGAAGCATGCAAGTGTAAATATTTTTCTCTGGTAGCGAGCCCTCCCCGGATGTGACGTTCTGATTTGTTGGTGTCTAAAACCTTACGTGTTTCATGAGCCAATGATGGATTGATCTGAAGCAGACGTTCTGTAACATCCTTATGCACCGTACTCTTACTAATCCGAAACTGTTTTGCTGTCTGTCTCACTGTCGCATTATTTTCTATAATATAATTTGCAATTTCCACTGCACGCTCCTCAATATATTCTCTCATAGAAAAGCCCCTGCATAGTTTGTTTTTTACAATCTATGCAGGGGCAAATTAATGTATGTCTAATTCCTATTCCATCTATTCGTGGAAAACATTATACTATACAACTTAATACTCAAATACTGCCACACCATATCCCAGAAGAGGATATGCAAAGGAATATTTCTGACCATCACATTCCTGTTTCTCTGGTTTGTAAACCAATGGGCGTTCTTCTCCTGATCCGCCGTATTTTGTCTCATCACTGTTAAGAACAAGCTTAAACTGCTTTCTTCTCGGAACACCAACACGGTAATCCGGTCTGTCTACCGGTGTAAAATTGCATACAAAGAGCAGATTTTTCTTACCATCTTTTGAATGTCTTGTGAAACTGAAAATACTCCGGAAGATATCATCCTTATTGATCCAGTCAAATCCCTTCGGATCATTATCCAACTCATACAATGCCTTATTCTTCTTATAAAGATGAAGCAAATCTTTATACCAGTTCTGAATCTGCTGATGCGGTTCTTCTGCAAGAAGGAACCAATCCAGTTCTCTCTCTTCACTCCACTCACGAAGCTGTGCGAACTCCTGTCCCATAAAGAGAAGCTTCTTTCCAGGATGTCCCATCATAAATGCATATGCCACCTTCAAGTTGCGGAACTTATCCCATCCTTCTCCCGGCATCTTATTCAACATGGAGCATTTCAGATGAACAACCTCATCATGAGAAAGTACAAGAATATAGTTCTCTGAATATGCATATTCCATAGAAAATGTCATCATGTGATGTGCATTTTTTCTGAAATAAGGATCCAGTTTCATGTATTCTGTAAAGTCATGCATCCAACCCATATTCCACTTCAAAGTAAATCCAAGTCCATCATCCTCAGGAGATCCTGTCACCTTCGGCCATGCTGTGGACTCTTCTGCAATCATCATAACACCTTTATTTCTTCCGCAAACTACAGAATTCAGATGTTTAAAGAATGCAATCGCCTCAAGATTCTCATTTCCGCCAAATTTATTCGGAATCCACTGTCCATCTTCTCTTCCGTAGTCCAGATACAGCATAGATGCCACTGCATCTACACGAAGTCCGTCTACATGATAATGTTCAACCCAGAACAATGCATTCGCCAGAAGGAAGTTGGAAACTTCCGGTTTTTCATAATTGAAAACCTTCGTTCCCCAATCAGGATGCTCGCCCTTTCTCGGATCTGGATATTCGAATGTCGGTGTTCCGTCAAAATCTGCCAGACCATGTGCATCTTTCGGGAAATGCGCCGGTACCCAGTCAAGAATAACACCGATATTATTCTTATGAAGATAATTTACCATATATGCAAAATCTTCCGGTGTTCCATAGCGTGCAGTTGGTGCATAATATCCGGTCACCTGATATCCCCAGGAACCGTCAAACGGATGCTCTGCGATTCCCATCAACTCAACATGAGTATATCCCATCTCTTTTACATACTTTGTAATTGCTTCTGCAAACTCACGATATGTATAGAATCCTTCATCTTCCCTTCCAGGATGTCTCATCCAGGAACCCATATGCACTTCGTAAATAGACACTGGTTCTTCTTTGTTATCCCACTTCTCACGAGCTGTCATCCACTTACTGTCTGACCAGTTCAGATTAGAAATGTCTGTAATTCTGGATGCTGTTCCCGGTCGGAGCTCTGCATAATTAGCAAATGGATCTGCTTTATATATCTTCTCACCCGCCTGTGTCTCTATACAGAACTTATACAAATCCCCTTTCTTCGCCTCCGGAACGAAGCATGTGTATATTCCGAGAGGCTCTCCTCTCTTCATCTTATCTTTCGTCTCATCCCAGTCATTAAACTCTCCGACTACAGAAACGTTTACTGCATGAGGAGCCCATACCGCAAAATATACTCCTCTTTTTCCGTTCTTTGTCACCTCATGGGCACCCATCTTTTTATAAATCTCATAATGATTTCCCTGCCCAAAAAGATAATGGTCAAGTTCTCCGATCTCATAAGGCTGCACTTTCGTCTTCGTGCTGTTTTTCTTAACCATAAAGCCACCTCACTGCTCAAATATATTCCTGATTGTAATGATTTAAAAACCATACAATTTCTTATAGATCAAGGCACATTACCGAATCTTTCAATTGGTAACAAAGTTTCATTCTCCCCTTGAACACTATAGTTTTATTATACTTGATACTGTATAAAAAAGAAAGAGAAAATGTATTATTGCACAAAAATAGACAGTCGTTTTACTGACTGTCTATTAATTCTTAACAAATATATGTCATTAAATGTTGAAATCTTTCTCTGAAAGCAGAATTCTGTCGGAAGAATCTGTATTCTTTCCAAATACTCTCTTCACAAGCTTCTTTGCGGAAGCTTTCTGTGAATGAGCGATCGCATCATCCATCACTTCTTTCACTTCTGCTACTGTTACTGCATGATCTTCTCTCTGTAAAGAATCAATCTTACTGTACAGTGCAAGAATTCCCATCTCATCGATTCTGTAACCATTCTCCTGAGCATAAGTCTGTCCAAATGTTACAAGCTCATCATTAATAAAGATCGGCACTTCAAGTCTGGAAGTAAATTTTCTTCTGAATTCTCTGTTGGAAGAAAGAAGTCTGTCCAGTGGTTTTCTCTGCTCTTCAAGAACTACCAAAAGTTCTCCTGTATCCTGCTCCATTGCTTTGTTCAGCTTGGCGAGTGTTTTTTCGTTCATCTGTCCGGCTTTTTCAATGATCAGTGCACCGCCGTACAATTTACGGAAAATGTCTCCGATTCTCTTCTTATTCAGTGACTCACCTGTCACAATTGCAACCTTACCCTGACGGATATCACGCTGCTTCTGAATTGCCTTTACAACATCAACAGCGAGGACTGTCTTTCCATTTCCTTTATTTCCAATAATCAGAAGGTTTCCTGTTCTGGAAGTTCCTTTGCGGTTTGTACAGTTCTTATCCTGCTCAAGTACATCTACCAGCTGCTCACTCATACCACGCACAGGTACAAAATAAGAGAAGAGTTTTTTCTGTTCCTCTGTAAGTCCTGCTCTTGTACCGATTCCACTCTGTGTTTCAAGATCATAACGACCATGTACAATAAATCCTGTATCAGACATTGCATCTGCAATCTCATCTAACGGTAATGGTGATGTCTTACCTGTTGCGATCAATTTTGCAGTCTCTTTACGGCTCAATGGTGTCGTCGCAGACATGATATCAATTCCATCATCTTCATCCGGAATCTCTCTGTCATCCGGTTCCTCACTATGCGCTGGATTCACGCTGAATTCATCTTCAAAATTTGGCACTTCTTCATAAGAATTCAGACCAAGAAGATCATCATCTGAAATCTTATCTTCTGCTGTGAAAAGATCTCTTGGATTAATTACTTCATCATCCTCATCGTCTTCTTCATAACCATAGGCATCCAGATCATCATATCCGTCTTCCTCACCGAACAGATCATCATCAGCGTCTTCATAATCATCCAACAAATCGTCATCAGACTCTTCATAATCATCTAAAATATCGTCTTCGTCAAACTCTTCTGCATCATCCCAGTCATACGCATCATAATCTTCGTACTCATCCTCACCGAGTCTGAGATCATCCGCAAGCTCTCCCATATTTTCATGTGGTTCTTCTTCTACCTCAAGAACTTCTTCTGAACTTACTGTTGCATCTACTTCTTCCTCTTCCGGAATAACACCTTCAATCTCATCAATCAGTTTCTGTATCTCTGGTGATAAAATTGGTTCTTCATTATTTTTATTGTCCATAGTCTCTCTTACTGCTGCTCCTTCTGAATCATCTTCATCATTGACAACTTCAGTTTCTGAGATCAGTTCCTCCACCTCAGACAAATCTTCTGATTCATCTGTCAGATCTTCTGACTCAGCTGCATCTATTTCAAAAATTTCTTCCTCTTCTGGTTCTGCTTCCCCTGCTTCAAGGATTTCTTCCTCTTCCGGTTCTGCTTCTTCTACTTCAAGGATTTCTTCCTCTTCCGGTTCTGCCTCTTCTACTTCAAGAACTTCTTCCGGTTCTGCTTCTCCTGCTTCTATAGTAACTGCATCTTCTGGGACATCTTCTGAAGTCTCCTCCACTGCCTGTTCTATAAGCTCTTCTTCTGTCTCCGGTTCCGGTATCAGTTCTTTCATCCCTGATGGAACTACTCGTTCTTTACTGGCTTCCTCAGCTTTCTTCTCTTCTGTCAGTTGATTCACGATCTCAAGATCTTCTACATCCTCAATTGCTGCAATATCCTCTTCCAGATCTGTCATATCCGGTTCGACTTCTTCTCCCGGTTCTGCCTGAACTTCCGGTTTTGGATTGAGTAATTGCTGCAGAGCTTCATCTAACCGCATCGTATCTCCAAGTTTCTTCTTGACTGGTTTTACCGGATTCTTACTGACAATCGGTATGGAAGCAGTATCTTTGCTAAGTGTTCTCTTATCTCCACTTGTCTCTACCGTTGCCGGCTGAACTTCTGACTCATCCTCGGAAACTTCTATAACTTCTGCTGTTTCTACTCCTGCTTCTTCCGGATTTTCTACTTCGGCATCCGGCTCTTCTGCCGCTTCCAAAGTAACCGCATCCGTGTCAATCACATCGGAAGTACTGTCTTTCTCCATCACCGGCTGCTCTGTCAGCCCGATTGATCTTGTATCTCCAAGTGCTTCGGCTCCTTCTGACGCAGAATCTTTTTCCTCGTCTTCTCCTAAATAGGAAGTCAGATCCGGTATTTCTTCTGTCTCTGAAGAAAGCTTCTCATATCTGTGATCATATTTCTGCTGCTGCGATGGTGACAATGGCTTATACTGCATCTTCAGTTCCATTGCCTTATAAACATACTTACCCTCGCTGAACCAAAGGATCAAATCATCACACTCTTCCAGACATTCTGTCATCATACCTGCTTCGCGATAAAGCTTCGCCAGTTCATAAGCCCACTCTTCAATATATTCTGCCTTCTTAAATTCCTCCAGAGCCTCAATCTGCTGTTCGATCGGCGCTCTCTGCGCTCTTAAGATCTGATATCTAAGGATATGCCTGTTCGGATCTTTCGGTGCAATCTGGATAAATTCGTCATAATAGTCGATTGCTTCATCTATATTCTTTGTCTTAATTGCAAGAGAACATAACTTATAGATCACCTTGCGGCTTCCTTCAGAACGGCGATATGCAAGATTCATCACATCATAGCTCTTCTGATACTCTTTTGTTTTTTCATAAATATCACTGACATTCATCAGCATCCCTGCGTTACGGACACGCTTCCAGTCAATCAGATCTGCTGCTGCCGCTGCTTTTCTGTATTCTCCATCTTCCATAAGTTCCAGCATCTCTTCTGTCTTTAACTTATATTCATACTTATCCACTGTACTCACCTCATTGTCATTGAAATATTAGTTTTGGTCTGAATGTGTCCATTAGGCACTAGCCGATACTCTTTCATTATTCTACCATATGAGGTCTGTAATGTCAAAAAAATGCACCTTCAATTCCTTTTGAAAGTGCATTTTTAGTGTTATTTAATTGTATTATTATTATAATTTTATATTTTGTATCGGAGATTATTCGCGATTCTACGTTCCTGTGAGACCTTTGTCGTCTGTTATTTTATCACCTGAATGATTTTCATATCCATTCAATACTTTATGTATTAAATCTTCTGTCAAGTCATTCCTGCTTTTATAACAAATCTGAGATTATAACATGTCCTTTCAATGTTTCTTTACACATTTTTCATTCTATGTTATATGCGGTATTTTTATTCAATACATCTATGAGTGATTCATCTTTTTCTCTTTGCTTCCAGTTTCCGTACTCTCCGATCTTTGATCTTCTTTTCTTTCTACTGGACTTTTACGCTTGGCAAAGGTCTCTTTCTTCACAGGAACCTTCACTCATCATACCACTGACATATTGATAAAAATCTGAAACTATACTGTCCATGGGACTGACCTCCTGTTGAACTTGTATTTTTAATCTAATCAGGCATCTGTTACTTTTGCCTTCTTAGTTAAATATCTTTGGGAGATTTCTTTCTCTCTTTGATGGTTATATAATAACATTCGGCGTCTAATTTGTCAATATATTCATTTGATTTTTTTATATTTTTTATTTATTATCTACTTCGGTTGTAATTGTCTGAATTTTCAAACATTTTGATTAACAGATTTCTGCTCCAGCCGGCATTTCTTTTTCCGGTGTCATCAGTGCAAGGTTACCTTCTGCATCTTCTGCACAAAGCAGCATTCCCTCTGAAAGTACGCCTGCCAGCTTCGCAGGTTTCAGGTTTACAAGAACCATAACTTTCTTACCAACCATTTCTTCCGGTGTGTAATGTGCTTTGATTCCGGATACGATCTGTTTTACCTGGCTTCCAACTTTTACCTGAGAGCAGAGAAGCTTTTTGGATTTCTTTACAGCCTCACATGCAATGATCTCTCCAACCTGGAACTGCATTGCTCCGAACTGCTCAAATGTGATCTCATCTTTCGGCTCAATGTCGATAACAGCTTCTTCCTCTTTCTTTTCTTCTACCTTCGGATGAAGTTCTTCAACTTTCTTCATAACCTCTTCGAGATCCATTCGCTGGAACAGGATCTCCGGTTTCTCTGTTACATGTCCGTTACCAAGCTGCTCAAGGATCTTCTTACTTGTAGAAGGCATAAAAGATTCAAGAAGTCTTGCACCTTCAGAAATGCTCTGGATCAGATTCCAAAGTACTGTAGAAAGGCGATCCTTCTTGGATTCATCTTTTCCGAGTACCCAAGGAGTTGTCTCATCAATATATTTATTGCAGCGTTTGAACAGATTGAAGATTTCTGTAATCGCATCGGCAACGCGGAGGTCTGCCATCTTAGCATCAACTGCTTTAGAAGCATTCTCTACAACTGCTTTCAGTTCTGCATCTACATCTTCTACAACACCCTTATCTTCTACTGTTCCGCCGAAGTATTTGTTTGTCATAGAAACAGTTCTGTTTACAAGGTTTCCAAGTGTATTTGCAAGATCAGAATTCAAACGCTCTACCATCAGCTCCCAGGAAATAACACCGTCATTCTCGAATGGCATTTCATGCAGTACAAAGTAACGAACTGCATCTACGCCAAAGAAATCAACGAGTTCATCTGCATAGAGAACATTTCCTTTAGACTTACTCATCTTACCGTCTCCCTGAAGCAGCCACGGATGTCCAAACACCTGTTTCGGAAGTGGAAGATCAAGTGCCATAAGGAAGATTGGCCAGTAAATTGTATGGAAACGGATGATATCTTTTCCGATCAGATGAAGGTCTGCCGGCCACAGCTTGTTGAACTGATCTGTACTGTTTCCGTCTGCATCATATCCGATTCCTGTGATATAGTTTGTAAGAGCATCAAGCCATACATATACAACGTGCTTTGGATCGAAATCTACCGGAATTCCCCACTTGAAGGATGTTCTGGATACACACAGATCCTGAAGTCCCGGAAGAAGGAAGTTGTTCATCATCTCGTTCTTACGGGCAACCGGCTGAATGAACTCCGGGTGTGTATTGATATGCTCGATCAGACGATCTGCATATTTGCTCATTTTGAAGAAATATGCCTCTTCCTTTGCCGGCTGAACCGGGCGACCGCAGTCCGGACATTTTCCATCTACAAGCTGAGACTCTGTGAAGAAAGACTCACACGGTGTACAGTACATTCCTTCATAATGTCCCTTGTAAATATCTCCCTTGTCGTAAAGTTTCTTGAAAATCTTCTTAACCTGTTTCTCATGATCTTCATCTGTTGTACGGATGAATTTGTCATAAGATGTATCCATCAGATCCCAGATTCTTTTGATTTCTGTTGATACATTATCTACGAATTCCTTTGGTGTGATTCCAGCCTCCTCGGCTTTGAGCTCGATCTTCTGTCCGTGCTCATCTGTTCCTGTCTGGAAGAATACATCATATCCCTGGCTTCTCTTGTAACGTGCGATTGCATCTGCAAGCACGACCTCGTATGTGTTTCCGATATGCGGTTTACCTGATGTATAGGCAATCGCTGTTGTTATATAATATTTTGGTTTTTCTGACATTTTTCTGCCTCCTTTTCCCACAATGTGGGATTATTTTCTCAACTTTCAGTGATTACTAATACGATTTTTTCTGGATTTTCCGGAACAAAGAATGTGCCAAGGCACATTCTCGCACTTGCGGCGGTCGCTTGCGACACCTACTTTGTACGCCGCAGCGCATATCCCTAGCGGAGCGTTTTTAATATGTTAGGAAAGAACCTAATATATTAAAAAACGCCCTCCCAGGGACTTGCATCCCTGAGAAGACGAATCCTACTTTCGTGTTACCACTTCTCTTCGTTCCTTCCTCGCGGAAAGAAACCTCTATGAGTATCTGCATTTTCGTTAGTAAAAACTGCTTTGTTAATCAAAACCACTTTGAACACTACGGCATTTCTCACTGTTGATACTCTTCGCTATAAAGGGCGAATCCCTTCACAGACTAACCCGGATCTTTTTATTCAAGATTGCTGCTTAAACAACTCGCTTGATCACTCTGTTCAGGCTCATCTGCGCTGCTCAGAAGCCATCTTCATCTGTCTTCCATCCATCCCTCTCAGCATCCGGCCTGACAGCCTTCAGGACTTTTCTGTAGAATCTGTTACAGACTACTCTCTTCCTCATCGCGTTTCGCTTATCACTGCTTTTCATTCCTTAAAAAGGTTAGCATAACGCGAATAGAATGTCAAGATACACCGCTTGATGATTTCTCTGCTAATTCCTCTGTTACCCCGGCAGCATTTCCTTTTGCTTTCACTCTTGGAAATGTAATATCTACCCGGAACAAGTCTCCGTCCAGATACAAGTCAAATGTGCCGCCCTGCATCGTTGTAAGGCTCTTCGCTATAGAAAGTCCTAATCCACTTCCCTCCGTACTTCTGGAAATATCTCCGCGGATAAAACGTTCTGTCAGTTCGTCAGCCTGAATATTCAACTGATGCTCGGAAACATTTTTCAATGAAAATCTTACCTTTGTATCATCTGTTTTCAGAGTTGCGTAAACTCTGGTTCCAGGCATTGCGTACTTGGCCGCATTTCCGTAAATATTTTCCAAGACACGCCACATTCTTCTTCCATCGACATGCACAACAGCCGGTTCTGCCGGAAGATCTGTGACGATTGCCAGATTTCTCGCCTCGAATTTTTCTTCGAGTTCACCCTGCGTCTGCTGGATCATTTCTGACAGATCAAGATCCATATATTCCAAGGAAATATTCCCGCTGCTGACTTTCGATGCTTCTACTACATCTTCTGTCAATGTCTTCAGTCTCTGTGCTTTCGCTTCCAGAATATTCAGATAATCCTGAACTTTCGGATCCGCCGGATCTGTTTGTCTTAAGATGCCGACATAGTTCAAAATAGAAGTCAGTGGTGTCTTAATATCATGAGAAACATTTGTGATCAAATCTGTCTTAAGACGTTCGTTTTTCATTGCCTCGGCAACTGCTTTGTTAAGTCCGGTTCCGATCCCGTTGATCATCAATGCAAATTTCTTGTTCTCCCCATGCAGTCCGTCGATTGGAATCTGATAACTCATATTTCCGGCAGCGATCTCCTGAATTCCTTTTCTCAATCGATTCTTCTCCATCACATTTGCAACCATGTAATAGAATAGCACTGCATCAGCAATCAGCAGCAGAATCACCAGGAAAAACTCTCCACCCCAGAGCACGAAAAGCTGAAACAGGAAATAAAGAATCAAAAGTCCTGCTGTTTTCTTTGTAAGCTTCATGTCTCGTAATATTTTCCCGATAAATATACCGAAGCTTCGAAGCAGACTGTTCTCCCACAGACTCTTTGCCTTAATTCTTCTTACCAGACTAAGATAGCCGGCAAAAAAGCAGGTAAATGTAAATGTTCCATATGCAAACGCACCCACTGATTCTCCGAGACTTAAAGTCTGCATATATACATTCGGAACATAGGATGATGGAACAAATGTATCACTTTCCACAGCACCGTATGAACTACTCAACCCTGTAATTCCATCAAATAAGATATGAATTCCATCGATTCCTGCTACAAAAAAGAAATAACTTCCAATCACCCAGACAAAAATAACAACTGCAGCAGCAATCTCTGTCTTCCAGGAATCGAACTTTAACAAATGCAGTTCTTCATCCTGCGGTTTTCTTCCGGCACCCAATGTCAGCCACACTACTGTGATCAAAAAGAGTACGCTGCTGAAAATCATAAAATATAATGCCGCTTTCATATGCGGAATGTTATTTTGATATTCGATGCTATTCTGGTAAAACTGATCCTGGATCGGATAGTTTGTGTCCACTGCAACTGCAAAAACATCTTTCCACTTTGTTCCGCCGGAATAGTAACCATAAGAACGTGTATTGAGCCATTGATCCGAATAAGAAACATTCATATTCGTCTTAAAATCTTTCAATTCAGGATAGATTACCATATATTTCACAGGGTTCTTTGACGCTGATTCTATCATGTCTTCTATGCTTTTCTTTACATCTGCATAATTTGCATATTCTGCTTTATTTGTAGTAACCTTCTTTGTCGATTCATCTGCATACAGATAGGTAAAATTGGTATTCCCTTCTTCCAGATAATTCCAACCGCCTTCATAATCCTGCCAGTCTTCATAGATTGTTTGCAATACTGTGGCAATATTATCATAAACCAATGTCAGTCTTCCATTTAACTGCGGATTATTATTTACAACCTGGAGTAGATTATCCGCTCCGACCGGTGCATATTTTTCAATCATTGACTGACCAAAGTTCCAGCAGTCTGTATAAAGCAGCTCACCGTTTTCATCTGTAATCTGAAATGTATAATAGCCGGAAGTCGTAAATTCGCCCGCCTGCAATCCTGCCAGAAACTGATCTCTGTCCTGCTCGCCCATCTGAAACTGAAGTTTTCCTGCATTTACAAGAGAAAAGAAATCATTCATATAATAGTAATAATAATTTCCGTCCGGTTTCTGACAGACGATCACGCCATTCTGTTTGTAAAGATTGTCGTTATCTGTCCCACTGTAAGTCTCGCCCCAGTTCACCAGTTCCTCCATGGTGTACGTGACACCTGACAAATTTGTTTCTGAAATCTTGCCCTTCTTTGACAGTTCCATTACATCCACCAGTTTTTTGGGATTGTAGGCGCCGTCACTTTCAAAAAGATTCTGCAGATAAAGCTTCTCCTGTACATCGTACATGTAACTTTCGACCATCTTGCTGAATTCTTCGGATTCTTCAAAAGACTGTGTATTCATCTTTTGAATCTGTGACAAACTCATTCCTCCCGCCAGTGTCAGGAGAGAAAGCAAATTTGTCACAAGCAATGCTCCGCTAAGAATCGCCACAACAAGAACGATTGTCCTTGTCACGGTCTTCCTGTACCATTTCTTCATTGTTAACCCTTCCTTATATGCCTTCTTATGCATTTTTCTATGTTCTCTTATATGCTTTTTCTATCCATTTTTACATGTGCTTTTGTTACTGTTCGCACTATGCTTTTTCGATTTTATATCCGACACCCCAGACTACTTTCAGGTAACGTGGATCTTTCGGATTGATCTCTATTTTTTCTCTGATATGACGAATGTGAACTGCAACTGTGTTATCCGCACCAATTGCCTCTTCATTCCAGATGGATTCGTAAATCTGATTGATTGAAAATACTTTTCCCTGATTCTTCATCAGAAGCAAAAGAATATTGTATTCAATCGGTGTCAGTTTCACAAATTCTCCGTCTACTGTTACCTGCTTGAGATCATCATTGATCTGAAGGCCACCTACCTTATAAATCGTCTCTTTTGGCTCCTGTGCTGTTCCGCCAAGCTCGTTAAATCGTCTCAGCTGTGATTTCACTCGTGCCACAAGTTCCAGCGGATTGAACGGCTTTGTTACATAATCATCCGCACCGATATTGAGTCCAAGAATCTTATCGGTATCTTCTGATTTCGCAGACAAGATAATGATTGGCAGACTGTTCTTCTCGCGGATCTTCAATGTTGCACGGATTCCGTCAAGTCTTGGCATCATGACATCGATAATCAGAAGATTCACTTCCTCTTTCTCCAAAATCTCCAGTGCTTCGATTCCGTCATATGCTTTTAAAATCTGATATCCCTCCTGAGAAAGATAAATTTCGATTGCTTCTACGATTTCTCTATCGTCATCACATACTAATATTTTATACATTTTACATACCCCTCGATAATTGCTGACACCGATAACAGCGCAGCAACATAATTATCACATGATCAAGTTCTAACTATAGTATACATGATACTTGATGGTTTTTAAGAGATAGATTGGAAAAATATTAGGAATTTCTTAAATCGACGATTTAACAATTTAAATACTTTCTATTTCTTGCACATCTTTTGCCAACGTTTTATAATAAGAAACCGTGAGCCACTTTAGAACACAAGTGTAGCTGCACAAAAATGATTGCATTTGGTGCTAGAATCTCTTAGTATAGCTGCAATCCATCAATAAAAAGGAGTATAAATTAAGAATGATTGAATTTTTGAAATCCTTCCTCTTTGGAATTGTGGAAGGAATCACAGAATGGCTGCCGATCAGCAGCACGGGACATCTGATTCTTTTGAATCAATTTGTGAAATTAGATGTTTCCGAAGAATTCTACAGCATGTTCGAAGTTGTGATCCAGCTAGGTGCGATTCTTGCCGTTGTCATCTTATTCTGGAACCAGATCTTCCCGTTTGGTGCACCGGAAGGAAGTCACACGGTCAGACGCCGTCAGGCAAAACATGCACATAGAAGAAAGAAATCCGGAAATGGAATTTTAAGTTATGTGAAGATGGATATCATTATCCTCTGGCTGAAAGTCCTTGTTGCATGTATCCCTGCAATTGTGATTGGAATGCCGTTCAATGATCTGTTTGAGAAATGGTTTTACAATTACCCTTGCGTTGCGATTGCTCTGATTGTCTTCGGTATCGCCTTTATCATTGTTGAGAATAATCACAAGGGCAAACCTGCGAAGATCAACAGTATGGATGAACTTACTTATAAGACTGCATTTTTGATCGGACTTTTCCAGCTGATCGCTGCAATCTTCCCTGGAACATCCAGATCCGGTGCAACAATTGTCGGTGCTTTGATCCTTGGAGTATCCAGAACCGTTGCTGCTGAATTCACTTTCGTACTTGCGATTCCGGTTATGTTCGGTGCAAGTCTTCTGAAGCTTGTGAAGTTTGGTCTGAACTTTACCGGAACAGAAGCAATAATTCTTCTGATTGGTATGGTAACAGCATTTGTTTCTTCTATTATCGTTATTCAATTCCTGATGGGATATATTAAGAAACATGATTTCAAAGTATTTGGATATTACAGAATCGTGCTTGGTATTCTTGTGATACTGTATGCGTTGTTTTTAGCGTAAGATTTATTGATATTTTAAAAACTCCCAATAGAATTCCATCTCAGATATCTTTTAGAGTATGATTTTCTATTGGGAGTTTTTTATTGGAATTCAATTATGCTTGTTTCCCCTGATAAATTCCTTTCAATGCCGGATACAATTTCTTAAATTCCTGATATCTTTCCTCGTACTTCTGCACCAGTTCCGAATCCGGTTCTTCTGTTCCTGTTACTTTCACAAGTTTCTTCGCAGCCTCTTCCACCGAATCAAATACGCCGCATCCAACTGCTGCCAGGATTGCCGCTCCATAGCCCGGGCCTTCTTCGCTTTCGATCAGATCTACTTTCATATTCATCACATTTGCAATGATCTTTCGCCACAGCGGACTCTTTGCTCCACCGCCGCAGATCTTTGTTCTCTCTGGATTCACGCCAATACTTCTTGCAACTTCCAGGGAATCACGCAGTCCGAATGCAACACCTTCCAGCACAGCCTGTGTCATATCCTCTCTTGTGCTGTCCATAGACATTCCGATAAATGCTGCTCTTGCGGAAGGGTCATTATGAGGAGAACGCTCTCCCATCAAATATGGAAGATAGAACACATGGTTCTCGCCGAGCCTTGTGATTCCTGCCTGTTCTGCCGGATAATCTTTTGTCTTAAGGATTTCATCCATCCACCATTTATTACAGGAAGCAGCACTGAGCATGCATCCCATCAGATGATAATTGCCATCTGCATGGTCAAAGGAATGCAGTGCATTGTTCTTATCTACTCCGAATTTCTTACTGGAAATAAAGAGTGTTCCTGATGTTCCGAGAGAAATATTGCATCCGCCGTCTCCGACCGTTGCCGTTCCAACTGCTGCCGCCGCATTGTCCCCGGCTCCTGCAATTACTTTTACATCCTCTGATATGCCAAGTTCTGCTGCGATCTCTGCTTTCAAAGTTCCAACGACTTCCCAGCTTTCATACAGCTTTGGAAGCTGTGCCTCTGTAATACCACAGATCTCAAGCATTTTTGCAGACCAGCACTTATGCTCCACATCCAAAAGCAGCATTCCGGAAGCATCTGAATACTCTGTGCAAAAAGACCCTGACAGACGATATGCAAGATAATCCTTCGGAAGCATAATCTTCGCAATCTTTGCAAAATTCTCCGGTTCATTTTCCTTCATCCAGAGAATCTTCGGTGCTGTAAATCCGGCAAATGCAATATTTGCTGTATACTCTGAAAGCTTCTCTTTTCCAATCACCTGATTCAGGTAATCGGTCTGTTTTGCAGTACGTCCGTCGTTCCACAGAATTGCCGGGCGAATCACCTTGTCTTCCTTATCAAGCGCAACAAGACCATGCATCTGGCCTCCAAAACTGATTCCCTTTACTTGATCCTTATCAAAGCCTTCAAGAAGCTCTTTCAGACCTTCTATGCTCTGTGCAAACCAGTCTTCCGGTTTCTGCTCTGACCATCCCGGATGTGGGAAATATAACGGATATTCTTTTGATACGATATTCTTGATCTTTCCATTCTCATCCATCAGAAGAAGTTTTACTGCGGATGTTCCAAGATCTACTCCTACAAATAACATGTCGTTCCTCCTGTATAAAAACAGAGAGCCTTGCCGTTTCCGGCACGGCTCTCTGCCCGTTTTCTATGCTTATAACTTTCTATGTAATTAACCCCACGGATTCTCTGTTGGATATCTTACACCCTTCGGCTGGTTGTATCCGATCTCTTCAACCGGCACACCAATGTATTTAAATACTTCGAACAATGCTTTTCCAAAGTGTCCGAAAGCAACTGCTCCGTGATGTGGATAATTCTTTTCGATCAGTACGTGACGGTAGAATCTTCCCATCTCCGGAATTGCGAACACTCCGATAGATCCGAAGGATTTTGTAGCAACCGGAAGTACTTCTCCCTGTGCAACATAAGCACGAAGTACATTGTCAGATGTACTCTGCAGTCTGTAGAATGTGATATCTCCAGGTTTGATATCTCCCTCAAGTGTTCCCTGTGTAACCTCGATTGGAAGAGATCTTGCCATGATCATCTGATATTTCATTTCGCAGAAAGCAAGTTTGCCGGAAGCTGTATTTCCACAATGGAATCCCATAAATGTATCTTTCTGTGTATATGGGAATTTTCCTTCGATGCTCTCTTTGTACATATCTGCCGGTACTGTATTGTTGATATCAAGAAGTGTTACTGCATCCTGGCTGACAGCAGTTCCGATGAACTCGCTGAGTGCTCCGTAAATATCAACCTCACAGGATACCGGGATTCCCTGAGCTGTCAGACGGCTGTTTACATAACATGGAACAAATCCGAACTGTGTCTGGAATGCCGGCCAGCATTTTCCTGCGATTGCAACGTATTTTCTATATCCTCTGTGCTCCTCGATCCAATCTTTCAAAGTAATCTCATACTGAGCCAGTTTCGGAAGAATCTCCGGTTTCTTATTTCCTGCTCCGAGCTCTTCTTCCATCTCTTTTACAACGGCTGGGATTCTCTCATCACCTTCATGTTTGTTATAAGCCTCGAAAAGGTCAAGTTCAGAATTTTCCTCAATCTCAACTCCGATATTGTAAAGCTGCTGGATCGGTGCATTACATGCAAGGAAATTCAGCGGACGTGGTCCAAAGCTGATAATCTTTAAGTCACTTAATCCGACAACTGCTCTCGCGATTGGTTCGAACTCATGGATCATATCAGCACATTCCTCTGCTGTTCCTACCGGATACTCCGGAATGTAAGCTTTTACTCCTCTGAGTTTCAGATTGTAGCTTGCGTTAAGCATTCCGCAATAAGCATCTCCACGTCCCTGTGTCAGATTATCCTGTGTCTCCTCTGCAGCTGCGACAAACATCTTCGGTCCGTCAAAATGTTTTGCAAGCAGTGTCTCAGAAATCTCCGGTCCGAAGTTTCCAAGATAAACAACCAGTGCGTTACATCCTGCTTTCTTTACATCTTCCAGAGCCTGTACCATGTGGATCTCACTCTCTACAATACAGATCGGACATTCATAGACAGTTCCTTCACCGTATTTCTTTGTGTAGGCATCGATCAATGCTTTTCTTCTGTTCACGGAAAGACTCTCCGGGAAACAATCTCTGCTCACTGCTACAACACCGATTTTTAATTCTGGCATATTACTCATAATAAAATCCTCGCTTTCTTTATCCTTGTTATTATTTCTATCTTTCTCATGTTACGTTATCCACACTTTTCCTGTAATTTCATTTGGTTTTCCACACATCATGCAGAAACCTTGTGAATAACACGATCCTGATTCGGGGAAACCCCGGCATCCATTTTCAATCAGACTTCGACGTTCTCGCCTTTTAATCCACAGAACGCACCTTCAATCTGTGCATCCTCATGCGCGATCAGCTATTTATTCATCGCTACAAGAAGTCTGTTTCCTGTTTCGTTTGTTTCTATGGTCATTTTACCAACTTAAAAAGGCATTATCGACCAAATAATTAGCCAAATAATGCCCATTTCTTATCTTTTCTTTCTAAAAGTGAAATGTACACTAATATAATGAAAAAGAACCTGAATATTTGATCAGGTTCTTTTTCATTATATTTGATATCAAAGATACGATTATTTATTTGTCACAAATTATTTTTCATAATTTCCATGTAGTTTTCCGGGAATCCGATCAACTTCAAATCAATATCATCACTATACTCACTTATTACATTTTCCACTGTTTGGATTAAAGATTTTTTACTACTCTCACCTGGTAATCTTTTTAACAAGACAAGCGTATACGCAAATAGTGAGTTGTTCTTTATTTCTGGATGTTTTCTCAAAAATGACGTTGTAAACTTTGCCGGAGGATTAAAATCTGTATTATACATTCTAGCCGCATGCGCACATTTGTTTCGTAAAACCGATAAACAATGAAGATGATTTTCTAGTGTATCTCTTCCAACACCAACCATATGAGCAATAGCATCTTTTTCTGAATAATACATAGAACTGTATAATTTAGACATATTAGAAAAAGACATCAATTCTACAATAACCCACAATGGCATTTTACTAGAGTATTTCATTTTATGATGCTTCACAATCAGACTATCTTTATAATAATTTTTCTCCCTGCTGAAATTTTCCATAACTTCCCTATAACCTTTTTTGTTATAGAAATTATTCTCATCATAATGCTGTTCATACGGAGTCTCCGTACATTTAGCAATTGAAAATCCATATGCAATCTGTGTTCTATAATATACTTCTGCTTTTTCAATATACCGTCGAAATGTATCACGTAATATTTCATCAACTTTATATAGATGATATACCGTTTCAAATGTAGTTCCCGCAATATAGTCACTACTTGAAGGGTCTTGTCTGAATTGTAAAGCATAACCCGTAAAACGATAATAATTTACTCTTTTCAAAATATCTTTTGCTTTTTCTCTGTCTGTGATAATCATCCCATGAGCTGCTAACTTATCCAATTGTTCATCGAAAGTCAATGGTTTTTTCAAATCCATAAAATCTCTCCTTAACGTAAAAAAGCTGAGCACAAGACTCAGCTTGGTCCCCAATGCCAAAACGACTTCGGGCAACTCTGTTGCATATAGTATATTCAAAAATCAAAAAAATTGCAATAGTTTTTATTATTTTTCTCAAATGTTGGATTTACCAATTATAAATTGTTCCGTCAAATGTTCTTTGAACATTTTGAGGCTACGCCTACTGAGGTTCGAAAGATGCATGATACGAAGAAAAAATCCTGATATTTATTTTCATAAGCAAAAAAGGAAGCGAACCGCTTCCTTTTTTACCCTCTCATTCTATTCCACGCCCCATTATTCCTTCGGTGGCAGGAATCCCTTACTTGTCTTCACGATTACTTTATCAAATACCATGAACATGGACGGCAGTACGAAGATTACGACTACCATACTGATCAATGCTCCTCTCGCCATCAGGATACACAGGGAACTGATCATATCAATGTTGGAGTAAAGTCCTACACCGATCGTTGCTGCGAAGAAGCTCAACGCACTTACCATGATAGACTGTGCGGATACACGGTGTGCAGTTGTGATGGAATCGTATTTATTTGCTCCGTGGTTACGTTCTCTCTTATAACGAGTTGTCATCAGAATCGCATAGTCTACGGTGGATCCAAGCTGAATGGTTCCGATTACGATGGATGCCACGAATGGCAACTTAGTTCCCATGTAGTATGGAATACCCATATTGACGAAAATCGCGAACTCAATAACGCCTACCAGGATGATCGGCAGTGAGATTGACTTGAACAGAAGCATGATGATCACGAAAATAATTCCGATTGATACTGCACTTACTGTCTTGAAATCTTTATCTGTAATGTCGATCAGGTCTGCTGTCAGAGGACCTTCTCCAATCAGCATTCCACCTTTATCATATTTATGAAGAATCGTATTCAGTTCTTTGATCTGATCATTCAGTTCATCTGTAGCCACCTTATATTCTGAGTTCGCCAGTACCAGCTGGTACTTATCATTCTTTAATGAACTTGTCACTGAATCCGGGATCATGCTTGCCGGTACGGACGGCCCAATCAGAGAGTCAAGTCCAAGTGCCCACTTGATTCCGTCCACCTTATCCATCTCATTCAGCATTTTGCCTACGGCCGCCGAATCTGTAGAGCTGTCTACAAGAATCATGTGCGTCGTATTCATGTCGTAATCTTCCTTCAATTTCTCATTTGCAATGATGCTCGGAAGATCTTTTGGAAGTGTCTCATCCAGGTTGTAATAAACGCCTGTATGATTATTTCCGTAAATAGCCGGGAATAGCAGAACTACGAACAGTGCCACATAGATGAGATATCTCTTAGTAACCTTATCTGAAATCTTTCCGATATCCGGAAGGAATGGTTTATGTTTTGTCTTCTCAATAATCTTGTCACAGCACAGGATCATGGATGGAAGGATTGTTACGCAGGCAAGTACGCCAAGGATAACACCCTTAACCATAACAACACCGATATCAAGTCCAAGTGTGAATGACATAAAGCACAGTGCGATAAATCCGGCAATTGTTGTGACGGAGCTTCCAATTACAGATGAAAATGTCTGTGAGATTGCATGTGCCATTGCACGGTGTTTATCTCCGTCGTAACGGATCTGCTGTTCTTCGTAACTATGCATCAGGAAGATCGAATAGTCCAGCGTTACACCCAGCTGCAGAACTGCTGCCAATGCCTTTGTAATATAGGAGATCTCTCCCATAAAGTAGTTACTTCCCAGGTTATAGACAATTGCAATTCCAATACTGAGCATGAAGAGGATCGGTACAAAGAACGATTCCATTGTAAGACCGAGCACGATCATCGCCAGTACAACCGCGATCAATACATACAACGGTGTCTCTTTCTCCGCCAGCTCCTTCGTATCTGTAACAACAGCTGACATACCACTTAAAAAGCACTGCTCGCCCGCCAGAGAACGGATCTCGGAGATTGCTTCCATTGTTCCGTCCGAAGATGTTCCTTCATCAAAGAAGATTGCCATCATCGTTCCGGTCTCGGAGTTAAATGCATCATAAACCTTTGTCGGCAGCATACTCTTCGGCATACTGATATCTGCGATAGAATCATACCAGATAACATCTTTTACATGATCCACCTTTTCGATCTTCTGCTTTAACTTCGATACATCCTTATCTTCCATTCCATCAACTATAAACATCGAGAATGCACCTGTACCGAAATCATTTACCAAAATATCCTGCCCTTTCATCGTCTCGATGTTATCCGGCAGGTAAGTCAATACATCATAATTAATTCTCGTATGCAGATACCCCAATGCAGACGGAATCAACAATAAGATACTGAGAATCAGAATCGGCACTCTGAATTTTACTATCTTTTTTCCAAACTTTACCATCATATCCCTTTCGCTCCCTTCCTTGTATCTTGTTTATGACCATTGGTCATTTTAATCTCTTCTTGCACTATACAATAAAAATGACTAACAGTCAATATATTTTGTACTGTTAGTCATTTTTTCTTTTTATTTATATTCCATTTTCGTAACTGTTCAGAGCCAACCTCCAAAATGCTACGCATTTTCTTTATATTCACTTGGAAGAATTCCGTATTTTTTCCGAAATGCCCTTGCCATCGCCTTGCTTCCGGAGAAGCCGCTGCGAAGTGCTGTCTCAGTGATATTATATTTTCCGCCCTTCAGGTCTTTCATTGCATATTCCAGACGGATATTCTGTAAATAGCTCTTATATGTAATTCCCGCATACTTCTGAAACATCCTCGACAAGTACGTTGGGGAATAGCCAAAAATTCTTGCCACTTCTTCCAGACTGAGCTCCTGTGCATAATTCTCTTTCATATAAGATGTGATTGCTGAAAGCTTGTTCAGATTCTTATTCTTCCTTACAAAAGCATCCTCAACTTCCGTCAGACGGTATTCTTTCACAAGGAGATATAAAAGATGATAAAAAATACTGTTCATCTTCATGTCATATCCACACTGCTTTTCGCAATACGTCTTATACAGTTCTTCCAGCAATTCCATAAAGCGCGCGTCCTTACGTCCCGGTTCATGCGTAAACCAGATAAATTGCTCTCCTGTATAATATTTTTCAAAAACTTTCAACGGAATCTGAAGAACGATCGTCTCGTTTGGCAACGGAGAATCTACTTCATGAACCTCATTCGAATTCACAATCATAAATTCTCCCGCTGTCAGATGCCAGGTCTTCTCATCGATCTTAAATTCCAGTTCTCCGTCGCACACTGCAAAAATCTCAATCGATCTGTGCCAATGTTTTTCTCTATGGTAATGTCCTTCTCTGCCTTCAAATAAGAATAGTTTAAAAGGAAATCCAACTTCCGGAACAATCAATTCATGCGCAAACTGCATCTCTTTTATTCACCACACTTTAGGCTTTCGTCCACTTATGTACTGTATCTGTTCCCGGACTACATAATTCCACTGTAGATCCATCATCTGACAGTGTATAGACATATTCCAGTGTTCCACCGGAGATAACCAGATTCAGCCTCAATGTACCGTCTGCATTCTCTGCAACACAATATGTTCCCTTTGTCTCACCGGAGGAACTCTTGATCACAAGCTTTCCGTCCTTCTTTAATTTATATTCATTTCCGCTGTTGTCTGTCCACTTTCCGATCAGCCCCTTCGCACGGTCATCCGTCAGATCCAGAAGGTCTGTATCCGCCTGAAGGAACTTCATATCCTTTCCACCATCCAGGGACTTCAGCACTATGCCATAGCCTGTATCATCTGTCGTAACCGCATACAGTTTACCTTCTTCTTCGCCGTCCATTGTGATCTTGATTGTAATGTTGTTATCCTCATCAAATCCACACTCAAATGTCAGTCCGGCGTCATCCTTAGTTCCTGTTCCATCTTCTTTCAGATCATACACAGTATCTGTTCCAATCACCTTCCACTGCTTTGCCATAACTCTCTTAACAGAATCACTTGGAAGAACCGCGTTGTCTCCCATCTGTTCTTTCATCGTACTGCTTGCTTTGTCCACCTCTTCTGTCGTAGATGCAGCCGGTTCTGTTTTCTTCGTATCGCCGCATCCTGTCATACACAATGTGCTTGCCAGAAGTAATGCTACTACTAATCTTTTCATATTCTCTCTCCAGTCTTGTTACTGTTCACTCCGTGTCAATCAGCGAAGTGATTGACACGGGAGTGAACAGTAACCCAGTCTTTTCTGTCTGATCAGAAAGATAGCATTCCGATCAGGACTTACAGTCTTTAGAGTATCACAAACGCACTGTAAATTCCAGTAAAGTTAATACAATTTCACGGTTATTTCATTTTTAGACACACTCGTTTTCGTTTGTTTTCAACAAACTTTAATGCTTTTGCACTGTTTCACTTTACCTCGACAGCTTGTTTATTTTCTTAACATATGATACACTATTCACAATGTAAAATTATAGGTAACTTGGGAGGAAATAGGTTATGATTATCTCTACAAGAGGGCGTTATGCTCTCCGAGTCATGATTGATCTGTCTCAGCAGGATCCGGACTCTTACACACCGCTGAAAGAGATCGCAGCACGTCAGGAGATCTCTGAAAAGTATTTGGAAAATATTTTAAAATCTCTTGTCACACAAGGATTTATCCTTGGACTTCGCGGAAAGGGCGGCGGCTACCGCCTGACAAAATCTCCGGAAGAATACACTCTCGCTTCGATTCTTCATGCGACAGAAGGAAGCCTTGCAGCTGTAGCGTGTCTGGAGGATCATGCACCGGAATGTGCACGTGCGGGTCAGTGTCCGACACGTCCGATTTGGGAAAAACTGGATAACCTTATCGAGGATTATCTTGGAAGTATCACACTTGCTGACTTTCATGAACCGGCCATTCCATGCAAGATTGAGAAATAGCATTATTTCAGGGGGAACGAAATAACAGTTGTTTCAATACAATGGGAAATCAGATCTACATAGAAAAAGATGGATAAGTAATGCTTTTATTGCTTATCCATCTTTTTCTGTTTCTATTTTATCTAATCATCCGTGAACGTTTTCTTTCACTGCTTTTTCAATCCGATCCAACGCTTCCACAAGCGTCGCTCTCTGGCAAGCCACGTTGATCCGCTCAAAACCACTTCCAGGCTCTCCGAAGATTGCTCCTCCATCCAGCCAAACCTCTGCCTTATCTTCTATCAGTTCTTTTAGTTCCTTGTCTGAAAGCCCTAATGCCCGGAAATCCATCCAGACGAGATAGGTTCCTTCTGTCTTTGTCACCTTGATCTGTGGTAAATGTTCTGCCATCCATGTATGAAGGAAATCAATATTCGACTTCACATACTGTTTCATCGCCTGATACCATTCTTCGCCCTGAGTATACGCAGCGATCAGCGCAAAGATTCCGGGTGCGCCGACCTGACTATACCCGGCTGCAGTTACCTGATGCTGAAATTCCTTGCGAAGGCTTGCATTTAGAATGATAATATTGGAAATCTGAAGTCCAGCAAGATTGAATGTCTTCCCCGGGGAAGTACATGTCACTGTAATGTCCTTATACTCGTCCTTAAGATCTACAAGCACCTGATGCTTCCCTTCAAATACGAAGTCTGCATGAATCTCATCACTTACAATAATCACCTGATGCTTTAGGCAAATGTCTCCCAGACGCTCCACTTCTTCCCTTGTCCATACCCGGCTGACCGGGTTGTGTGGGCTGCAGAATAAGAATAATTTCACACCCTTTTCCACGATCTGGCGTTCAAAATCTTCGAAATCAATCGCATAAGATCCATCTTCCTTACGGATAAGGATATTGGCGGCCACTTTACGGTCATTGCTTTCAATCACTTCCCGGAATGGATAATAGACCGGATCCTGGATCAGAATATAATCCCCAGGTTCTGTATAAGCCTTCACCGCCATTGCCAGTGCAAAGACAATTCCCGGAGTCTTTGTGATCCACTCCTTGTCGATCTTCCATCCGTGACGGCGTTCCATCCAGGAGCTGACCGCATCGTAATACTCCTGATCTGACTCTGTATATCCATAAATTCCATGCTCTGCCTGACGGATCAATGCTTCCTGGACGAAAGATGACGTCTTAAAATCCATATCAGCGACCCACAACGGAAGAATATCTTTCTTTCTCCCTCTTTCTTCTGCAAAATCATACTTCAGACTGTGGGTTCCTCTTCTCTCTACAGGCTGGTCAAAATTCAAATTCTTCTCACTCATTTTTACTCCTTTTATTGAAATGCCTGTTCCAGATCTTTGATCAGATCTTCAGCATTTTCAATTCCAACGGACATTCTAAGGAAATCTTCTGTGATTCCAAGATGTTCTCTTATCTCCACCGGTACATCACCGTGTGTCTGAAGCATTGGATATGTGATCAATGATTCTACACCGCCAAGGCTCTCCGCATAAGAGATCAATTTCACACTTTCAAGAATCTTTCTTGTACGTTCCACCGTATCTACACGGAAAGAAAGCATACTTCCTGCTCCTGTCGCCTGCTTCCGGTTCACCTCGTAACCCGGATGATCTTCCAGACCCGGATAATAAACTTCTGTCACATCCGGTCTGTTTTTCAGCCAAAGTGCGATCTTCTTCGCATTCTCCTGCTGGCGCTCCAGACGCACTGATAAAGTTTTGATTCCGCGAAGTACAAGGAAACTGTCAAACGGAGACAGACTACAGCCAACTGTCTTATATGTATAACGCAATTTTTCCGACAGCTCTTTCCCTTTGACACAAACAAATCCTGCGAGAACATCATTGTGTCCTCCAAGAAATTTTGTTCCGCTATGTACTACAATATCAGCACCCAACTGTAGCGGTTTCTGGAAATAAGGAGAAAGGAATGTATTATCCGCAAGAATCAATAACCCGAATTCGTCTGCGAGTTTTCTCATCTCTGCAAAATCTGTAATCCTCATCGTTGGATTGCTTGGTGTCTCAATATAAAGTGCCTTTGTCTCTTTTCTGATATTCTTTCTTACAAGATCAATATCTGAAGTATCTACATAAGAAAACTTTAATCCTCGCTTTTCGCCAATGCTTTCAAACATTCGCACAGTTCCGCCGTACAGATCTTCTGTACATAAAATATGACTGCCTTCTCCGAAAAGCTCCAGGCAGATTCCAATTGCCGCCATTCCTGTCGAACACGCAATACTGTCATCCGATCCTTCTAAAGAGGACATTACGCTTTCTAATTCATACCGTGTCGGATTGCTCTCGCGGGAATAATCATATCCTGTGCTTTTCCCGATTCCCGGGTGTGCAAAAGTTGCTGTCTGAAAAATGGGAACGGAGACTGCTCCGTATGGATGTCCCTCTACAAATCCTCCGTCCCCGTGAATACATCGTGTTTCAAATTGATAATTTTCTGCCATGCTGTCTGTCTCTGCTCCTTACGTTCCTTCTCTATTAAATATAGTACATTCCCTCAACAGAATCCTGATACCCTTCGTATGCATCCACAAGATCCTTAAGCGTCACATCTTCCAGAATCTCCTGAACACAATCATTGATTCGGTCAATGATCAGATGCTGAATTGCTTCCTGATCTCCACGTCCCACGCTATTTCGATCAACTTCATCTTCCAGGTCATACGTTCCTTCCAGTGCCTCTACAATCTGTGCAACCGTGATCTCTTTCGGATCTCTCTCAAGAAAATATCCTCCCTGGGAACCTTTCATACTCTTTACAATATGAGCCTTGCGAAGAGCTGAAAATACATGCTCAAGGTACTGAGCGGAAATGTCATTTCTCTGTGCGATACTTCCTAATGAGACCAGCTCTGTCCGTGAATTCACCGCCAGATCAATAAGAGCACGCAGTCCATATCTACTTTTCTTTGATAATTTCAAACGCTTCTACTCCTTTCTTCTAAACACTATAGGAGCAGCTTTTACTGCTCCTACTTCTTACAGATTTTTCTGTTTTCTCTGATTCTTATTTACTGAATTGCTTTGAATGCCTCATCCAGATCCTGAATGATATCATCAATATTCTCTGTACCGATGGACAGACGGATTGTGTTTGGCTTGATTCCCTGATCGAGAAGCTCTTCCTCTGTGCACTGGCTGTGTGTTGTTGTTGCCGGGTGGATAACAAGTGATTTCACATCCGCTACATTTGCAAGCAGTGAGAACAGTTCCAGGTTATCAATGAAATCCTGAGCTTTCTTAGAATCACCTTTGATCTCAAATGTGAAGATAGAACCACCGCCGTTCGGGAAATATTTCTTATAAAGTTCCTGCTGCTTCGGATCCGGATCTACAGATGGATGATGTACTCTCTCAACCTGTGGATGATTATTCAGATACTCAACAACCTTCAGTGCATTTTCCACATGACGCTCTACACGAAGGGAAAGTGTCTCAAGTCCCTGCAGGAAGATAAAGGAACTGATCGGAGAAATTGTTGCTCCTGTATCTCTCAAAAGGATTGCTCTGATCTTTGTAACAAATGCAGCCGGTCCGCAAGCCTTTGTAAAGCTGATGCCATGATAGCTTGGGTTCGGATCTGTCAGTGACGGGAATTTTCCTGAAGCCTCCCAGTCGAACTTACCGCCCTCGATGATAACTCCACCGATTGTTGTTCCATGTCCACCGATGAACTTTGTAGCAGAGTGAACAACAATGTCAGCACCGTACTCGATTGGTCTTACGAGATAAGGTGTTGCAAATGTATTATCTACAACAAGCGGGATTTTATGCTTATGTGCGATATTTGCGATTGCTTCAATATCAACTACATCTGAATTCGGGTTACCAAGTGTCTCGATGTAAACAGCTTTTGTGTTCCCCTGGATTGCATTCTCAACTTCTTCCAGATTGAAAATGTCAACAAATGTTGTTGTAATTCCATAATTCGGAAGTGTATGCTCAAGAAGGTTGAAAGATCCTCCATAAATATTCTTTGCAGATACGATGTGATCTCCCTGCTGAGCCAGATTCTCAATTGTATATGTGATTGCTGCTGCTCCGGATGCTACTGCAAGTGCTGCTGTACCTCCTTCAAGTGCTGCGATTCTCTTCTCAAACACATCCTCTGTCGGGTTTGTCAGACGTCCGTAAATATTTCCTGCGTCTTTCAGTCCAAAACGGTCTGCTGCATGCTGGCTGTTGCGGAATACATAAGAAGAAGTCTGATAGATCGGTACTGCTCTTGCATCTGTAACCGGATCCGGCTGCTCCTGGCCTACGTGAAGCTGTAATGTTTCAAATTTAAATTTTCTGTCTTTTCTCTCTAATTTTGCCATGGGTTTATTCTCCTTTTTCTAATTCCTGTTTTGTATTCTTATTCCGCAGCCAGAGCTGCTTGGAAGTTAAAATCTTACTTAATTAATGCCTTGCGGTTGTCTTGATATTCGTACCTACTCTGTAAAGAGTGGTGTAGAGTAGTATCTATCTCCGCTGTCCGGAAGAAGTGCTACGATTGTCTTGCCCTTGTTCTCCGGTTTCTTTGCATATGCAATTGCTCCGGAAAGTGCTGCTCCTGAAGAAATACCTACCAGGATTCCTTCTGTCTTTGCAAGAAGCTTCGCGGCTGCGAATCCTTCGTCATTGTCTGCTTTGTATATCTCATCATAGATCTTTGTATTAAGGACATCCGGTACGAATCCTGCTCCGATTCCCTGAATCTTGTGCGGTCCGCCCTTTCCTTCTGAAAGTACCGGGGATGCTGCAGGCTCAAGTGCTACAACCTTCACATCCGGTTTCTGAGACTTCAGATATTCACCAACACCTGTCAGTGTTCCACCTGTACCGACACCGGCGATAAAGATATCAACATTTCCATCTGTGTCTTTCCAGATCTCCGGGCCTGTTGTCTCTCTGTGTGCTTTTGAGTTCGCCGGATTAACGAACTGTCCCGGGATAAAGCTGTTCGGGATTTCCTTTGCAAGCTCTTCAGCTTTTGCAATTGCTCCTTTCATTCCCTTTGTACCTTCTGTAAGTACGATCTCTGCTCCATATGCTTTGAGGATATTTCTTCGCTCAACACTCATGGTCTCTGGCATGGTAAGAATTGCTCTGTACCCCTTCGCTGCTGCGATTGATGCAAGTCCGATTCCTGTGTTTCCGGAAGTAGGTTCGATGATAACAGAACCTTCTTTCAGGATTCCTTTCTCTTCTGCATCTTCGATCATTGCCTTCGCAACACGATCTTTCACACTTCCTGCCGGATTAAGATACTCAAGCTTTACAAGAATCGTTGCTTCAAGTCCAAGCTCTTTTTCCAGATTCACAGGTTCAACAAGTGGTGTGTTTCCAATCAGTCCAAGTGTGCCTTTATAAATTGCTGCCATAGTCTATATCCTCACTTTCTTTATTAACCTACTTAGTTGGTGTGTTTTTGATGGTTTGTATTATATACTTATAAAACCCATCTGTCAACTATGTTTTAATACTTTTCTATATTTTTTATTATACAATATCGATCGGAGATGTAAATGATTAAAAAATGTAAAAAAATCAGGTATCCGAGATGTTTTACTTTCCCCGATACCTGACTCTTTTTAATGAATCAACCAGTTATAATCTTTTCTGCAATCAACAATATAATCCACATATACCGTATCATCCTGTATCTGATAAAGAACCAGATACCATTTTTCAATAAACATCTTATGATATTTATTCGGTGGAATGTACGCTTCTTCAAAAAACGGAAAACGCTGCGGCATATGATTCAAGGCGCGGATTGCTGTTATTATTTCCTTCTTCTTTGTGCTGGCGGCATCTTTATTAACCTGAGCCATAAACCGAATATGCGCTCCCAGCATTCTCTTTGCCCTGTCAGAAACAATTACTTTGTACTTTTTATCTGTCATTGACTATATTGAGTTGCATCTTGCAGAGGCCCCTGACCTGGATGCTGTCGCAGAGGCGGTTCACTATTCTAAATATTACCTTCACCGTATGTTTACCGAGGCCACAGGACTTACGATCCACGACTATCTGCAGAGAAGGCGGCTTACTGAGGCCGCTAAACTGCTGGTTTTTTCCGACCGTCCCATCCTTGGGATTGCCCTGGATGCGGGCTTTGAAAGCCAGCAGTCCTTTACTTCTGTATTTACTGCAATGTACAAGATACCGCCCAGCCGGTACAGGGAGAATGAGGAGTTCTATCCTCTGCAGCTGAGGTTTGAATTGGAGGGAAGTTATCAGATGCTGAACCGGAAAGATGATGTCTTATGGGAAATTGCCTTTGCTGCAGAAGAAGATATCCCCTGCTGGATGGAATTGGTCCGTCTTGTGATTGACGGATTTCCCCATTTGAAAGAAGAGGAATATCTCTCAGAGCTAAAGCACCGTATTCGCACCAGACAGGCCTTGATCGTAAAAGATGGAAAAACGGCAGTTGGAATCCTGCTCTTCTCATACAACAGGGGGAGCATTGATTTCCTGGGATGCCATCCCCTGTACAGAAAAAAAGGGATTCCCCGGGCATTTCTGGGTAAAGTGATGAATGAATGCCTAAAAGGCAGGGAAATCACCACGACCACATTCCGCAGGGGGGATCGGGCTGACACAGGACACCGAAAGACAATAAAAGAACTTGGATTTGCTGAAGGAGAACTGCTGGAAGAGTTCGGCTACCCCACCCAGCAGTTTGTCCTCAGGCAGGAGGCATCCCATGAGTAAAGAGCATGCCATTCCCTTTCCGGATGAACAAAAGCACTTGAAACTGACTCTTGCAAAGCTGGAGGAAGCCCTGAAGAAAGCCGAGGAATCGGTACAGAATCTGGACAGCGATTACAGAAATGCTAAAAGATATATGGCAGAAAACCGGGGAGAGCTTGACCCTCACGAAATGTTCCAAAACGAACTGCTGCTGAAACAGACGGACCAGACAGGGGCATTTGCCGTTGAGATCCGGAACAAACTGACACGTCTGAAGGAATCCCCCTATTTTGCACGGATTGATTTTCGTTTCCAGGGAGAGAAGGTGCCGGAAGCTTTTTATATCGGGAGGTCTGCTTTCTTCTGTGAAAAGCGGCCTCTTATTTTTGACTGGCGCGCCCCCATATCCAGTATGTTTTATGACTGTGAGCTGGGACCTGCGGGTTATGCGGCCCCAGAGGGAAGGATAGAGGGAGAACTGACCAGAAAAAGACAATTTAAAATTAAGGACGGCGTCATAGAGTACACCCTGGAAACCTCCGCCACGGTCCAGGACGATATTCTCCAGAAGGAATTAAGCCATACCTCTGACGAGAAGATGAAGTCTATTATATCCACCATTCAAAAAGAGCAGAATCAGATTATCCGAAAAGAAAAAGTACAGACTCTTATCATCCAGGGCGTAGCAGGGTCCGGGAAGACTTCCATCGCCCTTCACCGGATAGCCTTTCTCCTCTACCGGTTCAGGGGGCAGCTGAATGCCAATAATATTGCCATTCTGTCACCCAATAAGGTGTTTGGGGATTATATCTCGAATGTCATTCCTGAACTGGGGGAAGAACCTATTTATGAACTGAGCCTGGCAGAGATTGCCGGCATACAGCTGGGACATACCCTTAGATTTGAGAGGGAAAGAGATCCCCTTGCGGTGCAGGATGCCAAATGGATACAGCGCATGCGCTTTAAATCCACGCTGCAGTTCCTCTCTCTTTTGGAGGCATACAGAAAACAGGTGCCGGAACTGGTGTTTCACCCTTTGGATTATTCTTTGGGTTCTTATACCATACCAGGTGCCTGGATCAAAAAACGTTTTTTATCCTATCAAAGTCTTTCTGTCAGAGAACGGCTTGGAAGGACCGCAGAGGATATCTGTGACCGTCTAAAAACAGATCTTATCATGGAGGATGAATTTCCCACTGTAACCTCCATTCAAAAATCGCTTGCCGGTATGCTTACCGTAAAAAGCTCTCTGTCACTCTACAAAGCCTTTTACCGATCGATCCATGCCCCGGATATGCTTAAACTTTCTGGGCAAAAAGAACTTGAATGGGCTGATGTCTGCCCCTATCTTTATCTGGCTTCAGCCTTTGACGGCCTGAAGACCAGCCGTCTTACCAGGCATCTGGTTATAGACGAGATGCAGGATTATACCCCTGTTCAGTATGCAGTGATTAATCTTCTCTTTCCCTGTACCAAGACCATTCTGGGAGACTTTGGGCAGGGGCTGAATCCCTCTCATCTGCATACACCGGAAGACATCCGCCGCCTTTATCCGGAAGCTGAATATATCACACTGAATAAAAGCTACCGCTCTACCTATGAGATAATTACCTTTGCCAGACAGTTTCAGGATGTCCCTTCCATGGAGGCGGTAAAACGGCACGGTGAAAAGCCGGGAATTCTCTGTCTGAAAAGCAAAGGGGAAGAGGTTCAGTATATATATAAAGCTATTTGTGATTTTCGTTCAGGAAACCTGGCATCTCTGGGGATTATACTCAAAACAGAAAAGGAAGCAGAAAATCTGTATCACATTCTTTCCCGGAAATGCAGGATACATTTACTTACCCCGGAGAGTTCCTGCTTTAAAAATGGGGTTACTGTCACGTCCGTACGGATGGCAAAGGGGCTGGAATTTGACGAAGTCATCCTACCCGGAGGCCACAAGTCACACTGGTCCTCAGCCTTTGACAGAAGGCTGCTCTATATTGCCTGCACCAGAGCCATGCACCGCCTGACGCTGACCTTTATAGAAAAGAAGTCTTAATTCTTTAAGTTTTTATTCATCTTTTCTTCAATCTTCCATCACAGAATTATCACACTTACCGTGTATTATAATAATTGTTAAGAGGCCAACAACCTAACGCAAAACTTTTTCTTTTTCATAAGCCAGTATCCCTTAGGGATACTGGCCCTCCTTCTTTATACAGAAAAACAGCACAGACGCCATAGTCTGTGCTTTCGCCTCCGCTGTACTGCCCTGCAGAGCATTCTTCTGTACCTCAGTGAAGCCTGTCCCGGATTCTTTTCCTGCATTCTGTTCACCAGAATCTCTGTTCCAGCTGTAAACAGCAATTCCACAGATAATCGCCAGGACCACCGCTCCAATTCCCAGCAATACTAAGACTTTCCCTTTGATTCGCTCCGTCAGACCGGCAGGACCTCCCTGCATTGTCTGCTCGGGTACATCAGACGATTCTTGTTTTTCTTTTTCATACTCAAAATCATAGCCGCATTCCGGGCAGGTCTTTAGACCTGCACAAATCTCCGCTTCACAATCTGGACACTTCATATCATTTCCTCCCTCAATCCTTAAGGCATTGCCAGAAGGCAATGCTAAACCAGTGATCCGCACCATGCTGCCGTATGTAGGACTCCTCCCTTTTATCCTTTTTTCCAATGGTTTACTATGCAACCTATTCTATTATACCATTAATTGGTAAATTCTTCCATCCTATTTCTTCCTTTCATGCAGGCAGTGATATTTTGCACATGAAAAAAGGGGGAGCAAATGCTTCCCCCTGCTATCGTATATTATTTGTCAGATACTAGTTTCTGATAGATGTCAAAACAGTCAAAAGTTGCAAAATAATCCTTTGCAGTCTCCGCTCTGCGTATCATCTGCACGCTTCCGTCCTCTTTTAAAAGCAGCTCCGCAGATTTCAGCTTTCCGTTATAGTTATACCCCATGGAAAATCCATGGGCTCCGGCATCATGGATAAACAGCAGATCCCCTTTGTCGATCCTGGGAAGCATCCGGTCAATAGCGAATTTGTCATTGTTTTCACAGAGAGAACCTGTCACATCATACATATGGTCACAGGGGGAATCCTCTTTTCCCATAACGGTCAAATGATGGTAGGCCCCATACATAGCCGGCCGCATAAGGTTTACGGCACAGGCATCGCAGCCAATGTATTCTTTGTGGGTATGCTTCTCATGGATTGCCTTTGTCACCAGGGCACCGTAAGGCCCCATCATAAAGCGTCCCAGCTCTGTATAGAGAGCCACATCCCCCATCCCTGCAGGGACAAGGACTTCCTCATATACTTTGCGGACTCCTTCCCCAATCACACGGATATCATTGGACTCCTGATCCGGGCGGTAAGGGATTCCGATTCCACCGGAAAGATTGATAAAACTAATATGGGCGCCGGTCTCTCTCTGAAGCTTAACCGCAACCTCAAAAAGCACCTTTGCCAGCATGGGATAATACTCATTCGTCACAGTATTGCTGGCCAGGAAAGCGTGAATGCCAAATTCCTTTGCTCCCTTTGCCTTTAATGTACGGAAAGCCTCAAACAGCTGCTCTGTGGTCATGCCGTATTTGGCGTCCCCCGGATTGTCCATAATATCATTGCTGATCTTAAATAATCCTCCGGGATTATAGCGGCAGCTGATGGTTTCCGGAATGCTCCCTGTTACCTGTTCCAGAAAATCAATGTGGGTAATATCATCCAGGTTAATGATAGCCCCTATCTCTCTGGCATACTGATACTCTTCCGCAGGAGTTGCGTTGGAAGAGAACATAATTTCCTCCGGCCTGCAGCCCAGGGCATGGGCCATCATAAGCTCTGTCATGGAAGAACAGTCACAGCCGCAGCCATACTCCCTCAGGATATCAATCAGGAAGGGATTGGGCGTGGCCTTTACTGCAAAGTATTCCCGAAACCCCGGGTTCCAGGAAAACGCCTCTTTTACCGCCTGCGCATTCTCCCGAATCCCCTTTTCATCATAGAGATAAAAAGGGGTGGGATAAGCTTCATTGATCTCTTTGAGTTTTTCGTATGTAACGAATGGTTCTTTAGTCATTTTTTCATCTCCTCGTTTTGTTTCTGCTATTTTGCCTCTACCACATGCATCATGTTGGTAATGGCTCCCTCACCGGTTCTGGTGTTGGTCGCAGGATCTCCGGCTGTGAAGACTACCAGATCCCCCTTCTTTACCAAACGTTTTCTTTTTACCGTACCCATGGCATGGTTAATGATGTGCTCTGTGGTATCTTTTTCATATCCCTTTAGTGGAGTCACTCCCCAGTAGAGCTGCATCTTGTGCTGTGTAGACTCATTTGGCGTCACTGCATAGATAGGAACTTCCGGACGGAAACTGGAGATCAGCCTTGCGGTCTGTCCGGAAATGGTAGGTGTGACGATACAGTCTGCATTAATGTTCTTGGCTGTCTGCACTGCTGCAATTCCCACTGCACTGGATACACTGGTTTCCCGGAACATGCTTCTGTGCAGCATATGGGAACGGTAATCCACATAAGGCTCTGTGGCCTCTGCGATCTCACCCATCATCTTAAGGGCCTCAATGGGGTATTTGCCCGCAGCGGTCTCTCCGGAGAGCATTATCGCATCCGTTCCGTCGTAGACTGCATTGGCCACGTCTGTCACTTCCGCCCTGGTAGGTCTTGGATTGCGGATCATAGAATCCAACATCTGTGTGGCTGTGATAACCGGGATGTATTTCATGTTGCATTTGCTTATAATCTCTTTTTGTATATGGGGCACTTCCTGTGCAGGTATCTCTACTCCCAGATCCCCTCTTGCTACCATAATGCCGTCGGAGACACTGATAATCTCGTTAATATTTTCCACGCCCTCTGCGTTCTCTATCTTGGCGATGATGGCAATATGCTCTCCGCCGTTATCACGCAGCAGCTTCCGGATCTCTTTGATAGCGGCAGCGTTGCGCACAAAGGAAGCAGCGATAAAATCAAACTCCTGCTGGATCCCGAAGAGAATGTCCTCTTTGTCTTTTTCCGTGATTGCCGGCAGTTTTACCTTCACATTTGGCACATTCACGCCTTTTCTCTCGCCCAGCTCTCCGCCGTTTAAAACTTTGCAGATAATTTTCCCTGCCTTTGCTTTTTCTACTTCCAGCTCAATCAGACCGTCGTCTATTAAAATTTTATTGCCCGCATCAACATCTCTTACAAGTCCGGGATACGTAATAGAACATCCTTTTTCATTGCCCACAAGCTCTTCCGTATAGAGGGTAAACTCTTCCCCTTCCCGCAGGGTCACTTTTTTTCCGTCTTCCAGCAGCCCGGTTCGAATCTCCGGACCTTTGGTATCCAAAAGAAGAGCTACCGGTTTGTTCAGCTCTTCCCGGACATTCTTCAGAAGATCAATCCGGGACTGCTGCTCTGCATGGTCTCCGTGGGAAAAGTTGAATCTTGCAACATCCATGCCATTCTTTACTAATGCCCTCATGGTTGTCTTTTTATTCGTGTTCGGCCCCATCGTACAAATAATTTTTGTTTTTCTCATAGATTCCTTGTCTCCTCTACTTTACATGTTCATGTGTAAATAAATGATCCTGACAATACTCATAATTCCCATTGCATTTGGAGCAGAAACGGAACTCCAGGTTGGCTCCGTCCTTTTCAGTCCTGCCGCAGATGGCACATTTGTGCTTTGTCACCCCATCCCCGGTGCGGGTGGGGTTCACTGCTTTGGCAAACTTTTGCTTTCTGTGGATTTCCTTTGGAGATATCCGGTTTAAGTCCCTGGTGGCGAAGAAAAATACAATAAAGTTAAACAGGGATGCGATGATTGCCACCCGTCCCCCCCAGCCGGACTGATAGAAGGAAATGGCCAGGTATGCGATATCCAGGTATGCCATCCACTTAATTTTGATGGGAATTACAAAATAGAGCAGTACCTGCATATCCGGATAGCTGGCTGCAAAAGCCAGAAAGATTGACAGGTTAATATAGTATGTGCTGAAGGCACCGCTGTAGTTGCTGCCCCCTGACACAAAAAACAGGATAAAGGAACCAATCACGGTTGCCACGAGTCCTGTAAGAATATACATATTATATCGGAAATCCCCCCAGGTTTTCTCAAGTGCTGACCCTAAAGAATAATAGAAAAACAGCATAATGATAGTAAATATACTAAGTCCTCCGGGAGGAATTAAAACCCACGTTACCAGACGCCAGACCTGCCCGTGCAGAATTTTACCAGGGTCCAGGGTAAGTATGGTAAGAAGCCATGGCGCCGCCAGTGCAAGCAGATACCCTATCACATAGCAGATGATAATATATCTAGTCAGATTTGAAATTGCATATCTTCCATATTTTCGTTCTAATTTATTGAAAAACTTCATAATGCTCCTTACTTAAAATAGATTTTTCTTTGAGAAAATAAAAGCAACCACAAGGCTTAACAGCAGAGACAGTAAAATCACAATCAAAAATCCGTAGGGACTTCCCGCAAAGGGCATCCCCGCGCTGTTGACATTCATGCCGTACGCGCTGAAAATCATGGTTGGTATGGACATTACAATGGTTACTGTTGCCAGAAACTTCATCACAATATTCAGATTGTTTGAAATTACAGAGGCAAAGGCGTCCATCATACCGCTTAGAATCCCGCTGTAGATATTCGACATCTCAATGGCCTGTTTATTCTCAATAATAACGTCTTCCAGAAGGTCTGTGTCTTCCGGATACTGCTTAATGCTCTCCACCTTTAGGAGCTTTTCCAAAACCACCTCGTTGGCCCTAAGAGACGTGGTGAAGTATACAAGACTCTTTTCCAGCTCCAGAAGCTCTATCAGCTCCTGGTTCCTGGTAGACAGGTGGAGTTTTTCTTCCACCTCCACACTCTTCTTATCAATAATGCGCAGATAATGCAGATACATACTGGCATTCTTATACAGAATCTGAAGTATAAATCTTGTCTTCATATACGTATAGAAATTCCTGACACGGCCGTCCATAAAACGCTCCAGAATCAGGGTGTCCTCCAGGCAGACAGTAAATATCATTTCCTTTGTTACAATTATACCCAGAGGGATGGTCCCATACCAGTCCTTGTCGTTCCGCTCCTCGATGACCGGGATATCCACCAGAATCAGGGTATATTCATCCTCTACTTCAATACGGGAACGCTCTTCCTCATCCAGAGGCGCCCTGAGATCGTCCACCTCTATCCCGTATTTGTTGGAGATCTCGAACAGCTCTGTTGCCGTTGGATCTGTGAGTGCCACCCAGCAGCCCTCTGTTGCCTCATTTACCTGATGGATATTTCCATCCATTGTCTTAAAAACTCGAATCATGGTTATCTCCTTTCGCTGCCTACAGACAGGGGGCAGCGAAAAATGGCCGCATCCTGCCTATAGAACTTTAGTATTCATTTTTTCAAAAATTCTATCCCACCTAGGACTAGGCCCACCTTCCATGAACAACACTTCCTTTCTTAATTCACAGGGCTTTCTTCTATTTTAGATATGAGGATACAATTCGGCGTCTCTACTTTCAGTGGTTTCCCTTTCATAACTAAAATATTCTTATCATAGTCAATTGTAAACGTCGTAATGGTATTGGATGCATGATTGGCAACTGCAATGTGCTTTCCGTCCGGGAATATCTCCAGATCCTTGGGGTACTCTCCGCTTATAGGCAGCACAAATCTTTTTTCCAGAAGTCCGGCGGTGGGATCTACTTCAAACATTCCCACGGTATCCTCCCCCGCTGTTGAGCAGAACAGGTGGCTTCCGTCAGGTGACAGGCAGATTCCGGAAGCCGCATCGTGCTTTTCATCATCTGTGGCCGCCAGAACGCTGATCTCCTGGAGGCGTTCGAACTGCGGCAGTTTTCCGCTTCCGTCGTAGGAATACACCTCTATGGTATTGGCCAGCTCAAATATTACATAGGCAAATTTGCCGTCTTTGCTGAACTTGATATTTCTGGGTGCAGACTCTCTTTTACATCTGAGTACATCCACCAGCTCCAGCTTATGGGTTCTGTCATTGATCCGGTAAATTTTAATCTGATCAATTCCATTGTCCACTGCACAGAGATACTTGTTGTCCGGCGTAGGCCTTACACAGCTCACATGGGGGCGGAAGTTTCTCTCAGCCACGCTGCCCAGGCCCCTGTGAAACACACCATCCATGACGCTGCCCAGTCTGCCGTCCCTGTGGGTATGTACTACCGTAACCTTTCCGTCATGATAACCGGAAACAAAAAGATATTTACCGTCCACATCTGTGGACAGATGACAGCCTCTCATGCCGTCGATGTCTACCTGATTGATGAAGGTAAGATCACCGTCGGGAGCTATGGAGAATACGGCCACACCCTCGTCTGCAATAGAGTACAGATATTTGCCGTTCTTAGATTTTGCTATATGGGAAGAGTTATTGACAGGAATTACTTTCCGTTCCTTCATCGTGCCTTCTTCCACATTCAGATCATACAGATGAATTCCGATACTGCTTCCATGGGTATAGGTTCCTACATATGCCACATATTTGTCTTTATTCATGCAATACCCTCCTAACTTTACACTAATCTTTAAACATTCTACCACAAACTTTTTCTTTATACAATGCAATTCCCGCCAAATTCGCAACATTTATGTTGACAAGGTTTGTGGGTTTAGTATAATGAAATTCAGAGTCTTTCCACGGAAGAGCCGGTTTGGAAGGACAAATTTAGCATTATTTCATATCACGTAAAGGAGAACGCGAATGAATCATACACTGGTGGATTTAATTGACATTTCCAAAGGATTTGGCGATCAGATTGTTCTGGACAAGCTGAATCTGTCCATCCGGGAAAATGAATTTCTTACCCTTTTAGGCCCCAGCGGCTGTGGTAAGACAACTACTCTCCGTATCCTGGGCGGTTTCGAGACGCCGGATTTCGGACAGGTTATTTTTGACGGAGAGGATATTACCAATCTTCCGCCCAACAAGCGAAATCTGAACACCGTATTCCAGAAATACGCGCTGTTCTCCCATATGAATATAGAAGAAAACATTGCTTTTGGTTTAAAAATTGCCGGAAAGAGCAACGCTTATATCAAAGACAAGATCAAATACGCACTGAAGCTGGTAAATCTTGAAGGCTTTGAAAACCGCCTGCCTGATTCCCTGAGCGGCGGACAGCAGCAGCGTGTGGCCATTGCCCGTGCGATCGTAAATGAGCCGCGTCTTCTGCTTCTGGACGAACCTTTGGGCGCCCTGGATCTGAAGCTGCGCCAGGACATGCAGTATGAGCTAATCCGCCTGAAAAACGAACTGGGCATCACCTTTATCTACGTGACCCATGACCAGGAAGAAGCCCTTACCATGTCAGATACCATTGTGGTCATGAACCAAGGGTATATCCAGCAGATGGGTTCCCCTGAGGATATCTACAATGAGCCGCAGAACGCATTTGTAGCCGACTTTATCGGTGAGAGTAATATTATAGAAGGTACTATGCTTGAGGACAGGCTGGTGAAGATCCTGGGTGCCAAGTTCCCCTGTGTAGACGAAGGCTTCGGCCGCAACAGACCCGTGGATGTTGTCATCCGGCCTGAGGATGTGGACCTGGTAAAGCCCGAGGAGGGCACGATCCAGGGCGTAGTCTCCCACCTGATCTTCAAAGGTGTCCACTATGAGATGGAAGTCCAGGCAAACGGATTTGAATGGCTGGTACACAGCACTGACATGTTCCCTGTGGGCCAGAAAGTCGGCATCCATGTTGACCCCTTTGACATCCAGATCATGCACAAGCCGGTATCGGAAGACGAGGAGGCCATAGGAGTGAATGAATAGAAAAAAATTACTGACCGGACCTTATTTTTTCTGGGCCGTGGCATTTATTCTGATTCCCCTTGCCATGGTCTTATATTATGGTCTGACAGATGTGGACGGGCATCTGACTTATGAAAATCTTCTGGCGATCGGAACTGTGGAGAATTTCAAGGCCCTGTGCCTCTCTTTGCTGCTCTCTATTGTCAGCACAGTCATCTGTCTGTTGTTAGCCTACCCCCTTGCCATGATTTTATCCGGCATGAAGGTGAATCAGACCAGTTTTATCGTGTTGATCTTCATCCTTCCCATGTGGATGAACTTTCTGCTGCGCACTATGGCGTGGCAGACTTTGCTGGAGAAAAACGGCGTGATCAATCAGTTTTTAAATTTTCTTCACCTGCCCTCCATCCAGCTCATCAATACGCCTTACGCCATTATACTGGGCATGGTGTACAACTTCCTGCCCTTTATGGTGCTGCCGCTGTACAATGTTCTGTCCAAGATTGACAAAGACGTTATATCTGCAGCCAGAGATTTGGGTGCCACGGAGCTGTACACCTTCAGGAAGATCATCTTTCCTCTCAGTCTGCCCGGTGTTGTAAGCGGCGTCATCATGGTATTTGTACCTGCTCTCACAACCTTTGTTATCTCCGATCTGTTGGGCGGCAGCAAGATCCTGCTCATCGGAAATGTCATCGAACAGAAATTCAAGCAGGGCAGCAACTGGCATGTGGGAAGCGGACTCTCCCTGGTATTGATGGTCTTTATCCTGATCAGCATGGTGGTTACCACAAAGTATGACAAAGACGGGCAAGGAGGTATGTTCTGATGAAGAAGACAGCCAGAAATATCTATTTGGCGCTTATTCTGATCCTCATGTACGCGCCTATTGTGACACTCATGATCCTCTCCTTCAACGCCTCCAAATCCCGCTCCAAATGGGGCGGATTCACCTTGAAATGGTATGGCTCCCTGTTCCGGGATGACGCCATCATGAGTGCCCTCTACAATACGCTGGTCATTGCGTTTTTATCTGCAATACTGGCAACTTTGATCGGAACCTGCGCCTCTATCGGCATCAATTCCATGAAGAGCAGGTGGCGCACAGTTTTCATGGGTGTGACTAATATCCCTATACTGAATTCCGATATTGTGACAGGTATTTCCCTCATGCTTTTGTTCATTGCATGCCGGTTTACCCTTGGTTTTTCTACGATCTTAATGGCGCATATAACGTTCAACATTCCCTATGTGATCCTGAGCGTTATGCCTAAGCTGAAGCAGACCAACAAGAGTACCTATGAGGCTGCCAGGGACTTGGGCGCAGGCCCTTTCCAGGCGTTTATGAAAGTGGTATTCCCGGATATACTGCCCGGTGTGCTGTCAGGATTTCTCATGGCATTTACCATGTCCCTGGATGATTTTATCATCACCCATTTCACCAAGGGACCGGGGGTGGATACCCTGTCAACCAAGATATATTCCGAGGTGCGAAAGGGTATAAGGCCTGAGATGTATGCGCTCTCCACCCTGCTCTTTTTATCTGTCATGGTCATCATGATACTGGTAAATTCAGCGCCTAAAGAACCGGATAAAAAGCGC
>OLQH01000463.1_pt1 | contig 45109 bp, 42 predicted proteins | sample 1672671 | NCBI WGS metagenome assembly OLQH01 (sample SAMEA3136712, study PRJEB25190) | human gut metagenome
ACGCCATGACTTTTTTTTATTTATTCTTGAGCCAGCTTCATCATTCTGTCGTAATATTCCTGATTCAGCTCAGTATATCTTTCATAACTGAACTTTCTGCAGTCCTCCAGATGTTTCTGCCACTTGGCATCATCAATGCCGTTCATTACGCTTTCCGCCATGAAGTTATCCATATACGTTCTCAACTCTGTCAGAAGCACATTGATTTCCTGGGTATTTTCAGGATAATCCTGACCCTCCGGAAGGAATTCCTTTACGGCGCAGTCCATGTAAGGCTTTTGTCTTTCCATATACTTGATTTCACGGTCCGAAGTAACCGCGAATTTGGCATTATCTTCTTCCGTCCAAAGGAAAATACCCTTGATACCCATAGATAAGGTATGACGTACCTCCGCATAGCTGTTGTAGCCTTCCAGGACAGGATCTGCTTTTTTGGAAATAGTTCCGTCACCATTATCCACCCAGGCCATATCCTTGGGGCCCCAGCCGAAGAGAAGCCGGTTGTCAAAAGAACTGTTGATATAGTCGTAAAGTCTGAGCATCGCTTCGGGATAAGGGCAATTGTTGGTAATCGCGAACTGGTTGACAATAACTGTGCCCGACCACGCGCTGGGCTGATAATGTCTCTCGCCGTTGCTGTCCTTTAAAGGCAGAAGATAGGTATAATCCCCCGCATAGTCCCCTACTGTAATATCATCATAAGAATAATTCGGAAAAACGCCTATCTGATCATTGGTACCCTTGGCGATCATATCCACTTCTTCCTGTATAAAGCCGTTGGGATCAATCAGTCCGTTGGAATACAGCTTATTCAGATACTGCAGGTATGCATGATAATTTTCGGAAACAGGATAAAAGTCTACTTTTCCATCCACAACCTGTAAATAAGGGTATTTGTAATCCTTTTCATCATAACCGGCAAAGCCAAAGGCAGATTTCAGGATATCAAACTTTCTGTCCTTATAGAAAGCAAAGGGAATTTCATCGGCCTGTCCGTTCCCATTGGGATCCTGGGTTTTAAACGCCATAAGCACATCGAAAAGTTCATCTGCTGTCTCAGGCATTTCCATACCCACCGCATCCAGCCACTTTTTATTGATGGCAAGGCTCTTCCCTGCCACATAGCCGTCCAGCTGCACTTCAGGAAGGCCGTAGACGGAACCGTCGGGGAACATGCCCGCAAGCTTGATATTCGGGTATTTGTCAAAGAATTCCTTTAAGGATGGCGCATAGTCATCGATCATGTCATTCATTTTGACGAAGGAATCCAGGAACTGTGCGAAGTTGGGGATCTGGCCGATAAAGGCGTCCGGCAGATCTCCGGCTGCGATCATGATAGCCACCTGGTCATTATAGGATGCCTCCGGAATCCCTACCCACTGGATTTTAAGTCCGGTATCCTCCTCAATCTTTTTTACAAAATCTTTGTTTTCCCATCCTCCGATTTTATCTGTGGAGCCTACCGCATATACAATTTTAAAAGTATAGTCCTCGTTCATTATGGGATATCCCGTTTTATTTACGGCTTCCGAAGACTTTTGGACACTGCTTTCCGTCTCCGTTCCCGCAGGAACGGTCTGTGCACTTTCTGTTGAAGCCGAACTCCCGCACCCCGCAAGGCCGGAAATCACAAGGGCTGCTGCAGCGACTGCTGCGATCAATCGATTCTTCTTCATTCTTTCTCCCTCCAAATTAATTATCTGCTATTTTTATGCCAGGCATCCCGTCACCCCTTGACGGAGCCGATCATAACACCTTTTACAAAATACTTCTGCAGGAACGGATAGACACAGATGACAGGCAGCGAGGATACAATAATCACCACATATTTGATAATCTGGGCCACCTTCTGCCGTTCCACCAAAGCCTCGATTTCAGCCGGATCCGTTATCTGGGTCAGCTGCTGTCCCAGAATCAGGATGTCCCGCAGTACCAGCTGAAGCGGGTATATCTTCTGGTCGGTCACGTAAATCATCGCCGTAAAATAGGAATTCCACTGGCTGACGCCCACATAAAGGGCGATAACCGCAATAATCGCCTTGGAACAGGGCAGTGCGATTTTGAAAAAGAATTTCCCCACCCCGCAGCCATCCAGCTCCGCGGCTTCGAAAAGCTCTTCCGGAAGGCTGTTCTGGAAAAAGGTCCTGGCAATAATCATGTTATAGACGGTAACCGTCCCCATCACCACCAGGACAGTTCTCGTATTCACCATATGAAGGCTGCTGACCACCATATAGGTGGGAATCAGGCCGCCTGAAAAGAACATGGTGAATACAAAAAGCTTGGTTATCACATTCCTTCCGAAAAGATCCTTCCTGGATAAGGCAAATGCCGCCATCAGGGTAACGCTGGTTCCTAACAGAGTTCCGAAAAAGGTGTAAAATATGGTATTCAGGTAGCCTCTCCATATTTTCCATTCCTCCAGAACAAACTTATAGGCTGCGAAATTGATTCCTGAAGGAAGAAACCTCACCTTTCCCAGAGAGATATCCTCCGGCGAGCTGATGGAGGCAATGATTACAAAATACAGGGGATACAGGACGATAACCAGCACCACCAGTGATATCACGGTAACCGTAATATTAAATATCCTGTCTTCCCTTCCGGCTTTTATTTTTTTCGTTTCCATAACCTTCCTCCCTTACCACAATGAATTTTCCGTCGTTTTTCCCGCGATCTGGTTAACGAGAATCAGGATGGTGAAATTGATGATATTGTTAAAAAGGCCGATGGCGGAAGCATAGGAGTACTGCTGCCCCTGAAGACCGATTTTGTAAACATAGGTGCTGATGACTTCCGCCGTGGAAAGGTTGGGCGCCGTCTGCATCAGATATACCTTTTCAAAGCCCAGGTTCATGATATTTCCGCAGTTCAGTATGAGCAGAATCACCGCCGTGGGAATCAGCATGGGAATATCAATGTAAAAAATACGCTGCAGCTTGTTGGCTCCGTCCGCGATAGCCGCTTCATGCAGTTCCGGGCTGACGCCGGAAAGCGCGGCTATGTAGATAATGGAAGACCAGCCGGTCGTCTGCCAGATGGCGGACCAGACATACAGATGGGGGAAAGCCGCCGGATCCGTAAGTACCTGCGGGTTGTTCATTCCGAATCCCTTTAATATGCTGGTTCCGATTCCCGACGCCGGGTCAAAGAAGACAAACATCATACCTACCAGCACGACCGTGGAAATAAAGTGGGGCGCATAGGTCGCGGTCTGTGTGATTTTCTTCAGCCGCTGGCTGGGCGTATAATTCAGAATCAACGCCAGTATGATGGGGATGGGGAAGCTGAACACCAGCTGGTAAAGGCTGATTACCAGTGTATTTTTCAGCAGCTTCCAGAACATGGGCGAGGTAAAAAACTGCCGGAAATACTTGAAGCCCACCCATTCACTGCCCCAGATTCCTTTGGTCGCCACAAAATCCTTAAAGGCTATCTGCAGCCCCGCCAGAGGCATGTAATTAAAAATGAAAACGTAGATGATCATGGGAAGCAGAAATAAATACAGAATTGAATTTTTCTTCAGACTCTTCCTGAACTTTACTTTGTTTTTCAAGGCCCCTCATTCCTTTCTTTTCCTGATGAGCCTATTTTAGCAAAGGAAAGGAGAAGAGCCTATGAAGCGAAATCAGTGATTTTGGTAAAATACTCAGTTTTTTACAAAATGCCCGTTTCTTCTATGGGAAGTCTCACTGTCACAGTCACCTTTCCGTCCTTCCCTTCCACGGTAAGTCCCCCTTCCTCCCCATACATCAGCTTCAGGCGGCTCTGTATGTTGACAAGGCCGATCCGTTTTCTTGCACGTCTTTCCTGCTCCAGGAGCTCCCTGTCCGCCAGGGTTTCCTGCAGCTTTGCAAGCCGCTCTCCTTCCAACCGGCCTCCGTTGTCAATGATGGAAAAGACAAGGCTTTGTCCTTCCCGTCTTCCCTTTATCCAAAGCATTCCGCCTGGCTCGGTGCGTTTTTCCAGTCCATGGTAAACCGCATTTTCCACGAGGGGCTGGAGAATCATTTTGTCGATAGGCAGCTCCCCGATGCCTTCCTCCATCTCCATTTCCCAGCGGAATCTTCCGTTAAATCTCACGTCGCATATATCCAGGTATTTTTTCAGGAAATCCGTTTCCTCCCTTACCGTTACCTTGTCGCCTTCCTTAATGGAATAGCGGAAGATTTCAGCCATGTTGGAGGCCATTTCCGCTACCAGCGGCTGATCGTTCATCAGAGCGATTCCTCCCATGCACTGCAGGGTATTGTAGAGGAAATGGGGATTGATCTGGCTCCGCAGGGCATAAATTTCACTCTCGGTTTTCACCAGCTCCGTTTCATAGAGGCGCTGCTGCGTATCGAAGATACGCTGGGACATCTGTGCGTTATTCTTCAGCATTTCATTCATCTTATCCACAAGGGGCGTGAGCTGGAAGTGGTATTTTCCGGTTATCTGTTTTTTCCTCCGGTTCGTACCAAGCTCCGCCACTTCTTCTATCAGCCTGTCGATGGGATGGGCTATTGTCTGGTTGAACAGCCATCCGATAAGGAGAAGCATGCCGACCATGACCGCGCAGCTTAACAGCATCTGGCTCCGGAACAGGTCATATTCCCGCACCACCTGATGGTTATTGATTTTTCCCACTATCCGGAAACCCTGGCCTCCCCATATTTCCCGCTCCAGGTAGGTATAGCCCGGCTGCTCCCTCTCCAGCACCTCCGCCCCGGAATTGGCGGCTATTATGCGGCCCCGGGGATCGAGAAGATAGAATTCCACCTCTTCCGCATTTCCGGTTTCCTCCAGCACCTTCATGATGGCGTTGGGGCGTATGACCAGCATCACGGTTCCGATCCGCTGGCTTTCCGTAAAAATAGCCGCCTTATTGGAATAAATGGGGGTAATGCAGAGAAGCGCTTCCCTGCCGTCATCGCCTTTATAAAAGATAAAGCGGTTGTTTACCGCCTCTTTATAGCATTCCCGTTCCACCTTCTGAAGCTCTTCCTGGAATTTCATTTCTGAGGAGCTGTAGCTGTATTCGCATTTTCCTTCTTTATTGAACAGAAGGGCCGTCTGAATCTGGGAATTCATGGCTACCGCCGCCTGGCAGGTATCATTTACAAATGTCAGCATCCGGTATTTTTCCAGCTGTTCTTCCTCCGCCAGGAACTGCTGCACTCCGGAATTGATGGAAAAATAAGTGGTGGTATAGGCAATGCTTTTAAACGCGGAATCCAGGTTGTTTTCTATCTGCTTTACCGTGGTATTGGTGTAGGAAAGCAGACGCTGTGCCGAATTCTCAGCAATTTTATGTATGTAAATAAACTGGCTGCCCACCTGGATCAGAATGGCTGCCAGGATGATCAGTACAATGCTTTTCTTAAAACTCAGTCTCATAGCTGTCCCTCATCTGTATTCCGGTTTCCCGAGTTCCTTCTCTGTCTCCGGTATTGGCTCGGTGTCTCGCCGCTGTATTTTTTGAATACCTTATTAAAATAATAGTAATCCTGTATTCCGCACTGTACCGCAATTTCTTCCAGGGACAGTGTGGTATGCGTCAGAAGGCGTTCCGCCTCTTTCATGCGTATGGAAGCCAGATATTCGGAAAAAGAACCGCCTGTCTCTTTGTTGAACAGGGCGCAGCAGTAGTTTGCATTGAGATGAAACTGATCCGCAAGCTCCCTGAGCACCAGTTTTTCCCGGAAATGGGTGTGCATAAAGGTCAGCATTTCCTGGAATACCGGATTTTCCGCAAGAGGGATTTCTTCCTTTTCCTGTTTCTGTTCCTTTGTTTCCTCCAGTATGCCGTGCAGCTTATTCAGCAGAAGGGTGAGCTTGTCCCTGGCGATGGGCTTCAGGCAATAGTCATATACCACTCCCATCCGGATCGCTTCCTGGGCATAGCCGAATTCCGCAAACCCGCTGATGACCACGAAGCGGCAGGGAAGCTTTGCTTCCAGGGCCTTGTGCATAAATGCAAGCCCGTCCAGCTCCGGCATACGGATATCAATGAAAATAACATCCGGCGGCTCTGCTGCTGCCCGGTTAAATGCTTCCACGGAATTTTCAAACTTACCTGTAATCCGGAAGCCCATTTCCTCCCACTTCACTATTTTTTCCAGATAGACGAGCGCCCATGGCTCGTCATCCACTAAATAAACGCTGTATGTATCCATTTTCCCGCCCCATGCCTTTCTTGTGATTCGTTACTACTGTTGTGCTTACTCCTGTTTTAATCAAGTCTATCATCGTTCTTTCTTTTCCACAATTCTATTCTTTTTCCGATAAGCGCAGAAATACCTTTCTTTCTATATGGATATCCGTTAAAATCAAATCAGAGATTATCGGATGGGACGCAATACATTATGTATAATGAATACAAGGGGGATACGAGGGAAATGGATTGGACAGCAAGACTGAATAAGGTGATGGATTATGTGGAGGAAAATATCCACGGAGAGATAGCAGAGGAAGAAATCAGCAGGATTACGGCCTGTCCGTATACTATGTTCCAAAGCTCTTTTTCCCAGATCGTTGGGATTCCCTTTTCCGAATATGTGAGAAGAAGGCGTCTGACCATGGCAGCCTATGAGCTGCTCAATACCAACAGGAAAATCATTGATATCGCCATGGATTACGGCTATCAGTCGGACGATGCGTTCCGGGTAGCCTTTAAAAACCTGCATGGCATCAATCCTGCGGAGGTCCGGAAGGCCAACCCTCCCCTGGTGTTTTACTGCCGCCTGGATTTTGAAATAAACATAAAAGGAGTGGATAAGATGAATTACAGCGTAGTGGAAAAGGATGCCTTTCAGGTGATTGGCATACGGAGAATCACCCCTTACGGGGGCGGAACCTGGGCCATCGTAAAAAGCGACGGAAGCAATGACCGGATTCGGGATCTGACCGGAAGCTTCTTCGATTTGGGCCTTTGCTTCGGCTTTGATGAAAAGGGAAACGACGATTATATGTGTGCCGTCGAATGCAGCGATTACCAGGGGGACGAGTATTCCGTCTATCAGTACCCTGCGGCTACCTGGCTGAAATTCGAGGCAAAGGGCAAGATTTCGGATAATACGCTGGGCAGTGTCTGGCAGCAGATCAACAATGAATTCCTGCCCTCCAGCAAGTTCCATAAGGGACCGCTTCCGACGATTGAAAAATATGTATTGTGGAATGATACGGAGGATATCTGCCTGGTGGAAATATGGATTCCTCAATAACGGCCTAAAAAAACGGTTTCCGGGAATATTACATCACCGGAAACCGTTTTTTAAGCTCATTTTCATTTATACTGTCTGTTAATTATGCTGCCCTACGATAACGTTCCACAGCATTCAGCACATCCTGGTCTTCTCCTTTGGAGTTTACAAATACCAGATCAAGCGCTTTACCAATACCAAGGGCAAATACACCCAGAATGGATTTGGCATCCACTGTGTAGCTGCCGAGAGCAAGATCATATTCTCCTTCAAACTGTCTCATTGTCTGAACAAAGGCTTCTGCGGCCGCTGCATTTTCCAAATAAATTTTTACGGATTTCATATGATACCTCCTGTAATTTCTCATTCGTAAAGCTATGTATTGTTTAACTTCCACATCATTTTTATTTTACTTATCATACATAAAAAAGGCCCCTATGTTAGGAGGAAAATTTTAACATAGGGGGAAATTTTTGTACTTTTCAGCCTGTTTTTTTGCACTAACCGTTCATTTGACGGTATTCTGCGGGCAGAACGCCCACCACATCCTTAAATACCTTGCTCATATATTTGGGGTCGGAAAAACCTGTCATCGCCGCTATCTGGGTCAGGTTCTGGTTGGTTCCCAGCAGAAGCGTCTTCACCTTTTCCACCTTTACATTACGGATTTCCTCCGTAAATGAAATGCCTGTTTCCTTTTTAAACTGCCTGCTTAAGTACTCAGGGGACACTCCCAGCTTCCTGGCAACCTCCTCCATGGTGATTCCCTGGCTGTAATATTCTTCAATCATGTGTTCGGCGCGCTGGATCAGGGGACTGCGTTCCCCGGTTTCCTCATTTCCGCCCAGCATTATTTTTTTATAAAGGCTGCGCATGATATTTTCTATATCCTCCCAGGTAAAGGCGCCCATGACAGCCTCCAGCAGCGCCTGGACCTCCAGCTCGTTCTCTTCAAAGGATATGTATTCCCTGGCCGTATTCAGAATCGTCCACAAAAAGGTGATGCAGGCTTCCTTGATATCCTTCGGCCTGTGTGTCTGGGCCTTGCAGTAATTCAGGAACTCCACAAAACAGGCGGCAAATTCCTTCTCGTCCTTTTTTATCACAGCCTGCTTCAGCCGAAGGGACATTTCAGGCAGGTATTTCAGGGGAGAAACAGAAATCCCATCAATCCGGTTCTGCGAAATAAGCTTTTCATTTCCAAGAGCAAGGCTCCAGTCCAGCAGCTGCCTTATGCGCTTCCGGCCTTCCTCCAGCTCATAAAAGCCCCTGCATTCTTCCCATACACACAATGCCTTGTTTTCCGTATTGGAGAGGATCATGGGCACTACGGAGCTGTCAAAATATTCCTCCCAGTCCTGGGCGGCATCCATATGGTAAAGCACCATGGTACACTGGGTCCTTTCCGCAAAGGCCGTGACAATACTGCGGAAGCCGGCAGCATGCTCCGCCACCTCCTGAAGGATCCGAAGTACGATGTCCTTTCTTTCCTCATAATGGCCGTCCAGCCATACAATAAATAAAGCCGTCGGCTCCGTAGCGCTCACGCCATATTTTTTTTCCAGCGCGGCGGTCGTCTCTTCTGTTTTTTCAAGGATTCCGGTCAGGGCGCTGCGCGCTATATTTTCCAGGCTCAGAAGTGTTTCCTGGCTGTTTTCCTCCCTGACTTCTTCCTCCATTTGCTGCAGGACTTTGCGAAGCTCCTGGATTTTTACAGGCTTCAGAAGATAATTGCTCACCCCCAGCTCCATGGCACGCTTCGCATAGGAAAAATCAGAATAGGCACTCAGGATCACAGCCTTGCTTGTTACGCCCTCTTCCCTGAGATTCTCCAGCATGGTAAGGCCGTCCATATCCGGCATCCTTATATCCATAATGACCACATCCGGTTTTTCCCTCCGGATAACCTCAAGCCCCTCCAGCCCATCACACGCCTTACCAGCCAGCACATAGGAAGGGCTCAGCTTCTTCAGGATTTTTTCCATGCCCTCACGTATGGGGGCTTCATCCTCAACTATCACAATTCTCAATAATTTGTCCCTCCAAAATTGGTATAAACAAGGTTACCTTTGTATATTTATTCAGGCTGCTTTCAAAATGCAGCGCGGCGGCCTCTCCGTAATAGAGCCGCAGACGTTTTCTGGCATTTTCTATGCCGAAATGGTTTTCCCGATGGTAGTCCTTTTGGTTCAGGATATCCAAAAGCTCCGGCGGCATGCCTCTTCCGTTATCTTCCACCTCTATTATGAGTCCGTCCATCTCCCGCCTTCCTGTTATCATAAGCAGCGGGGCCCTGTCTATTCCATGCAGCCCGTGCTTGATGCTGTTTTCCGCAATGGGCTGGAGAAGCAGCTTATGCATCGGGCTTTTCGCGGCTATAGAATCCAGGCTGCAGAAAATCTGAATCTCCTGACCCAGTTTTTCCTGCTGCAGGCGCACATACTTTTTCAGCCAGGCGATTTCCTCGCCCAGCGTGGTGATTCCTCCTGCATTTTTGATGGCATAACGCAGGATATCACCTAAATCGCCAACCATCTCGCTGATTTCGTACTCTTCCTTTTCGATAGCCTTCCAGTTAATGGTATCCAGGGTATTATAAAGAAAATGAGGATCTATCTGAGCCTCCAGGGCGGATATCTCCGCATTTTTCTGTTCCAGAGCCGCCTGTCTTACCTGCCCCAGAAGCAAATCCGTCCGCTTAACCATTTCATTAAAGCCGTCGGCGATTTCATTCATTTCGGCAGGCATATTTTTCCGTTTCTCCACACGTGTGGAAAAATCCCCTTCTTCCACACGGTTCATGGCCTTCAGCATATCCTCCACGGAAACAATAACAGGCCGTGTGACAATCAGCACCGCCGCTACCAGAACGACTCCCACTCCCAAAACCAGGCCGATTTGAAGGAGGAACTGGTCGAACATGGTTTTCCGATAATGCTCCATGGAATAAAATTCCACTATGTTCCATCCGCTCACTTCATTTTCTGCGAAGGCCACCACATAATCCTGGTATTTTTTATTTCCGATATACCAAAACTCATCACAGCCTATAGATGCCCCTATCAGCGTATCATCCGGTGCACTGAGAACACGTCCATCCTGCTCCAGATAATATACCTCCCCGGAAATTCTTTCCATAGCTTTCTGCAGCACCTTCTCATTTACACATATGAGAATGCTTCCTACCTCTTTATGGATATCCCGGTAGTCTATCAGCCTTCTTTGAATGGAAAACACGTAGACGGGTGCATCCGGTGCCGCCATGACATATTTCACAGGCTGGTACATTTCCATTTTATCCTGCAGAAGATTCATGCTGCTGTTCAGCCAGAGGCTTTCACTGGAGGAAGAGGACAGCCCGTCATAATAAATGCAGTTTCCGTCCCTGGTAAATATGGCCAGTCCGGTCACTCCTTCATTCCGGTTGCAGATATGCTTCAGCTCCCGGCGGAGATTGATTTTAAGCATCTCCTCATTTTTCCCGCCTGCATTCAGGCTTTCCACCATATCAATGATATCATCGTCGGTACTGAGATCATACAGAAGGGTATCATACTTTTCCAGGGTAAGCGTAAGGCTCCTGTTCGATTTTTCAAGGCCGGTCTGAACACGGCTGTCCAGGCTTTCCCTCATGGCGGAATTCAGCCGAAGCTGGGATACCGCTGCAAAAAGCAGGATAGGAATAAAAAGCAGGAGGATCAGCATAAAAATCAGTCTGATTCGGATACCTCTCGGTTTTTTCATCGGCCGCCTCCCCGTTCCAGAATCATGGTTATTTTCCCGTCCGTTTCCTGCAGGACAGACTCCATCTCTTCTCCCAATATTGCCCACTCCATGGCGGAGGTGATTTCCGCCGATACCTCCGGCCACCAGGGAGTAAAGTCGCGGCACCTCGCAGCGGAGAACAGCCGGACGAATTCCTGCATCTGCGCATCCTCCGGGAACTGCCGTTCCAGTACATCCTCCCTTGGCGCCAGGAAACCGAAATCATCCAGATAGCTTTGCATCCTTTCCGGTTCCGCCAGAAAATGCAGAAATTCCATGGCCTCATCCGGATGACCATCCGCGGATACCCCTATGATCTCTCCTCCCACGGTAGTCACAGCTTCCCCGTCAGAAGGAATGGGCGCTATGCCGAAATCAATTTCAGGAGCATTTTTTCTGATATATCCTACCGTCATGCCGGTATTGAACATCATCGCCACTCTTCCCTTGGAAAACTGGTACATCAAATCGGCCAGGGTCATACTGACACTCTGGCTGTTCAGCGCCCCCTGTCCCGCCAGGCTGGAGAGCATACCGAAGGAAGCCCGTCCTGCCGGACTGTTTATATTCTTCACATCCCCGCCCATGGACCACAGGATGGGAAGAAATGCATACAGACTTTCTTCACTCCGGATACCTGCCATGGCAAAGCCGTAATGCGATTCTCCGGTGGTACGCACCGCCGTATCATAGAACTCCTCCCAGGTTCCCGGAACACCGCAGCCTGCCTCCGCCAGCATCTGTTTGTTATAAATGAGGGCAGGACAGTTCATTCCGAAAGGAAGGCCATAGACTCTGCCGCCGCTTTCACAGGGCGCCAGCGCCTTTGGCATATAGGAAGAAAGCTCCGGAAATTCATCTGTCAAATCCACAAATTTCTTCATATGATGGAAAAACTGGAAATCAGAGGAATCCACAAGAGCGATATCCGGCATGGTTTCCTCCGCCATACTCAGCGCCAGCTGCTTCTTAAAATCCTCATCCGGCACATATTTTATTTCCACAGTGATTCGATCCTGGGAGTTATTGAATTCCAATGCAAGCCTTGCCATGGCCTTCTGACAGGCGGGTATATCCCAATAATGCCACAGAGTAACCACTGTCCTGACCGGTTCCTCCGGAATCTTATCCATCTTCTTCCCGCAGCCGCCCGCAAAAAGAAGAAGCATTATTAACAGCGCAATCCCAGCCCTTTTTCCATGTTTACTGCCGTTCATTCCCATTCTCCCTTATCCGGCCTGCTTATGGCAGACGATTCCGGTATAAACCGGTATCCCGCCGGTTACAGCCCGGAGCCGGATGGCTCCGGGGATAAAATACATAGGTACAGTATAGCATCAAAAAGTTTGTCTTTCTACATAATCCGGAATAAAACAGAGCGCATCCCGCACTGTACCCGTTTCTCACCCACGGACAGGGAGAAACGGGTACTGCAGAGGATACGCTCTTTTTCTATTTGCTTCCTTATATTTTCTAATTTACTTCATCCATTCTTGCTGCGATTTTTTCTGCCAGTTCCCGGCACAGATCTTCGTCCTGCGCCTCCACCAGGATTCGGATCACAGGCTCTGTGCCGCTTTTACGGATCAGCACCCGTCCTGAACCATCCAGCTGTGCGGATGCCTGATCAATGCTTTCTTTGACGGAAGGGTTCTCCAGAACCTCCGCCGCGTCTTTTACCCTTTTATTGATCTGTACTTTAGGGAACAGGCTGACTCCTGCGGTAAGGAAGGAGGCCATTGTCTTCTTCCCCACGATGATTTCCATCACCCGGATCGCAGTGAGGATGCCGTCCCCGGTGGTGCTGTATTTATTGAAAATAATATGTCCGGATTCCTCTCCGCCGATGCTGTAGCCATGCTCCTGCATCTCCAGGGAGACATATTTATCGCCCACAGGAGTTCGCTTCATGCAGATCCCCTGTCTCTCCAGCGCCTTTTCCACGCCCATGTTGGAGGCGATGGTGGCGACTACGGTGTTATCGATCAGCGCATGCTCTTCCTTCATGTGTACCGCGCACAAATACATGATCAAATCGCCGTCAAGCACATTTCCCAATTCATCCACGGCAAAGCATCTGTCCGCGTCCCCGTCAAAAGCAAAGCCTGCATCCAGGCCTTTTTCCACCACGAATTTCTGCAGGGATTCAATATGGGTGGAGCCGCAGTCCACATTGATATTCAGTCCGTCCGGTTCGTCATGAAGCATGTAAGTCTTCGCGCCCAGCATCTCAAATACGGTTTTGGCTATACTGCTTGCCGCTCCGTTTGCACAGTCCAGCCCCACTTTATATCCCCTGAAAGAATGGATCGTAGTGGAGGTCAGATAACTGATATATTGGTTTCTTCCCTGTATATAATCTGTAATCTTGCCGATATTTTCATTTCTGGCACAGGTGATTTCCACCTTTCCGTCCAGGTATTCTTCCACTTTTTCCAGAACGGAATCTTCCATTTTGAAACCGTCCTTGTCTATGATTTTAATGCCGTTGTCGTAAAAAGGATTATGGCTGGCGGTGATCATGATGCCGAAATCAAAATCCCCGCTTTTTGTTACATAAGATACACTCGGTGTGGTAGTGACATGCAGCAGGTTCACATCCACGCCGCCGGAGCTTAAGCCCGCCGCCAGAGCATATTCAAACATGTAGCTGGAACGCCTTGTGTCCTTGCCTATCACACAGCTGGCTTTCCTTCGGGCTCCGTCCGTAAAGTACCAGCCCAGGAACTTTCCGATATTGAACGCATGATCCGCTGTTAACACCTCATTGGCTTTACCTCTGAAACCGTCTGTTCCGAAATATTTCATTTTAAACCTCTCTGCGTGCTGCGGCACGCATGCGGCTGACGCCGCCTGCTGTCTTACTAATCCAAAGACCGGATACACATTTTTATCCGTATCATTTTTATGCCGCTGTATATACGGCATGGGCAGATTTGTTTTCCTGCCGGAATTGGGATGACATTCCTTTTTTTGTTATTCGTTTGCCATTTTACCACAAATCAGGCTGATGTGCACTATTATTTCCTTTTTTTGCACGAAAGTGGCATGTTTATGAAAATTTTTTAATATAGCCTTGTCTGAAAGCCTGTTTTTCTTCAGGATTTTTTCCAGTTTATCACCGTGTGAATTTAATATTTTAATCTTATGCTTAAAGAAAGATCAGTATGAACGTGAAAGGAGGAGCTTATGAGGGATAATATGGAAAACACAGACCAGGAAAAGAAACAGGATATGCAGGGAAAACCTGTGCATGGCTTTTTTTATCACTTGTTCGGTATTCTCAAGGCCGCAGCGCTGATTATTATCTTTCTTATTGCCGCTTCCACAGCACTGCATCAGACTATGACTGTTTGGGAAAAGGGCCGGACTCCGCCGGCAGGCGATCTGGTCACGGCAGACGGCCATAAAATGAGTATTTATGTAACTGGACGGGGAGAGAATACAATAGTACTGCTGCCGGGCCTGGGTACCGCCGCACCGATCCTGGATTTCATGCCTCTGGCACAGGCTCTTGCCCGGGAAAACCGGGTTGTGGTTGTGGAGCCTCTGGGGTATGGCTGGAGCGATACCACAAAAGAAGCCCGTACGGTTGAAAATACGGTGGAGGAGCTTCGGAGCGCTTTAAAGGCGGAGGGGCTGGACGGCCCTTATGTATTGATGCCTCATTCTATTTCCGGTATTGACGCCCTGTATTATGCCAATACCTATCCGGATGAAGTATGTGCGGTTATCGGAATTGACTGCACGCTGCCCGCTATGCCGGATTATTTCGGGGAGGGGGAACCAGCACAGGTTCCTGCCGTATTGGGACTGCTTAATCCCGTGGGGATCATACGATGGTCCTGTATGCTGAATCCGGATGCTTATATTTCCGATAATAGTTCCGGCTTATATACACCGGGCAATCTTGCCATGCAGAAACGAATCGCCGCCCGGATGGGACAGAATGCAACGGTAATCGATCAGATGAACCGGATTGAGGATAATCTGGAGATTACAAAGGATATGAAATTTGACAGTCGGCTGCCGCTGCTGTTTTTTACCCGGGATGGCAGCAGCCAGGAGGCCAGGGAAGATGGGAAAAGCAGTGTTTCCTTTTATCAAACCTATGTGACGAATGATGAGTGCCAGAGAGTGGTTCCTTTGAATGGAGGGCATTATCTGCATTGGACCTGCAGTGAGGAAATGGCGGAGGAGGTTGGGGTGTTTCTGAGGACGGCTTTCGGTAATTAACAGTCAAAGCTTACCGGCTGCCTGTCCGATAAAGCATTTGCGGAAATAATGCATCATACGCTTATTTCCGCAAGGACCTTCTATATTCTCCCGGCGACATACCCTCCTGCTTTTTAAAGGAGCGGCTCATATTATAAGCATTTGTAAAACCTGCCAGGTCAGCTACCTGATCCAGTGTCATGTTAGTAGAGCTTAAAAGCTTTCTGATGCAATTCATTTTTTCTTCCATAATCAAATCACTTACTGATTTCTGCAGTTCCTCCTGCACAAGACGGTTTAAATGTCTGGTGCTTATATTCACATGAGCGGCAACCGCTTCTGTTGTAATCCCCTCAGATATATTTGAAGTAATATAATATCTCACTTCTCCAATCAGCTGTCCGCTGTCTGACAAAAGCTCCTCCGTTTGCGGAGCGATCTGTCTGGCCATCTCAAGAAGAAAAAGGTAGATATTCATAACAACTGCTGAAGAAAAATAAGGCTGTGCGCCAATATATCCAAGGCAGTTTTGTATATAGGACTGCGAATGAATACCGGCAGTAAGAGGCTTTATCACTTCCATTTCTTTTAGTGCACTTTGTATATATTGGCCATCCGGATGGAGGGATGGAAAATCCAGATAAAATCCAACAACAAATTCTCTATAATCATAGGATAAGGACTGAAACTCATGAGGATGCTTCGGCGGTATAAGTAAATAATTTCCTTTATCCAATACAAAGCTCTCATTGTCCACCTGAAAGCCCGCATTGCCTTCCAGAACATAGTGCAGTTCAAAAAAAGCGTGATAATGCTCTTTCATATTCCATTTTCTTTTGGAAAAGCTGTTGTCCGCTACCCTTACCCAGATAATACTAAGATTTATCAGGTCTGACAAAATAGAACCTTTATATGTTTTTTCCTGGAATTTTTCTTCCGACTCATTCTTTTTCATTCAGCAAACCCTCCTCTCTTTTCTCAGTTAAAATATCAATTTTGACCTTATATGAGTAATAATAAAGTAATTTTATTTTACTATTAAAGTGCGTAAAACACAAGAAATGCGTTTATTTTTCAAGTTCAAAAAATGATATTTAAAAAGAATAAAATGATATTTTATTGTCCTGTGCAGCTATTTTATTTTGTAATAAATAATATTAATATTTTAGGCATAACGTATATATTTTTTATTTCATTTTAATTTATATTGTCATTTTGCACTATAAGGAGGGCGTATGAAGAAAAGTGGTATCCAGATTTGTCCAAATAAGCCGTTAAAATTGAGATTGATACAACATTGGCAACTGTATCTCTTATTAGCTCCTGCTGTTTTATATCTCATCCTGTTCAATTATGCACCTCTATACGGCTTGATCATTGCATTTAAAGACTACAAACCCTATTTAGGGTATTGGGAAAGTCCCTTTGTTGGGTTTGGAAATTTTATTCGATTTTTTAATTCGAATAAATTCGGACAGGTATTGCCCAATACAATCATTTTATCCTTTTATTCCCTGATAGCCGGTTTTCCATTCCCCATTATACTGGCCTTATGTCTTAATTATCTGCCTTCTGCCAGAATAAAAAAGCTTGTTCAGAATATAACCTATGCACCTTATTTTATTTCCACCGTAGTTCTGGTAAGCATGCTGACTATATTCTTCTCTCAGAGCAGCGGTCTGGTTAATAACATCAGAGATTTGTTTGGCCTGGAACGTCTGCTGTTTATGGGAGATCCCAAGGCGTTCCGCCACCTTTATGTATGGAGCGGCGTATGGCAGAGCATTGGTTGGAACAGCATTATTTATTTTGCCAGCTTATCCAACGTGGATGAATCTCTCCATGAAGCAGCCATAGTGGATGGGGCTACCATTTTGCAGAGAATCCGGTATATTGATCTGCCGTCGATCCGTCCTGTCATCGTAACGCTATTCATCATGAATACAGGTAAATTAATGAGCATTGGCTTTGAAAAAGCATATCTAATGCAGAATTCTTTAAATATGGATACCAGTGAAATTATTTCGACCTATGTGTATAAAATCGGATTACTCAACCAGCAGTACAGCTATTCCACAGCAATCAATTTATTCAACTCCGTCATAAATTTGATTCTGATGTTTTCCGTAAATACTCTTTCTAAAAAATTGAGTGATACAAGTATCTGGTAATAAATAAGGAGGCTTTTCATGAAAAGGAAATGCAGGCAAGATAAAATTTTTATTATTGTAGATTCCATTTTAGCCCTATTTTTTCTGTTGATCTGTCTATACCCATTATATTTCATATTAATAGCCTCTTTCAGTAATCCAAGCCTGGTAGCAGGCGGAAAGGTATGGATTATCCCCCGCGGCCTAACCCTCGACGGATATAAAATGATGCTGGCAAAATCTGAAATATGGAGAGGATACGGCAATACCATACTATACACTCTTACCGGAACTGCTATTAATCTGATATTTACCATATCAGCAGGTTATGCGCTTTCCAGAAAAACGCTTCCTTTCAGAAGTGCGATCAATATGTTTTTCCTGCTGACCATGTTTATAAACGGAGGATTAATTCCCACCTATCTGTTAATGAATTCCTTACACCTGGTAAACACCTTTGCCATCATGGTACTCATGGGAGGAGTAAATGTATGGAATTTTATCATCTGCCGCACATTTTTTGAAACCAATATCCCTACAGAAGTTTTGGAAGCAGCCAAAATTGACGGAAGCAATGAACTGATATTTTTTATGCGTATTGCGCTGCCTCTTTCCAAATCCATTTTAGCTGTTATGACTCTCTTTTTTGCCGTGGAACATTGGAACGGTTATTATAACGCTTTGGTTTATCTTCGAAGTGAAAATAAATATCCCCTTCAGTTAGTGCTGCGCAATCTTCTTCTGACCACGCAGCTTTCGCCTGAAACCAGCGATTCCGGGATGGCTCAGCTTCTCAACCTGCAGAGCATGAAATATGGTGTCATTGTAATTGCGAGTGTACCAGTACTCATTTTGTATCCTTTCATCCAAAAACATTTTGTGAAAGGCGTAATGGTAGGAGCTATAAAAGGTTAACGTTCATAAATAAAGGAGGATGTGCTATGAAAGCAAAAGCAAGAAAAAGTATGACAGGAGCAGCAGCGGTAATAACAGCATTAGCTGTACTCGCCGGCTGCGGCGCTCCAAAAACGGATTCCGGACAGACCAACACCTATGTCGCACCGGAAGAGACCAATGGTGTAGTAAACGGCACCAATCTGGAAGGGCTCCCCATTGCGGCAGAGCCGATTACCTTAACTGTAGGAGTCTCAGCCTCTTCCTCCTCCTTCCAGGGTGCATGGGAGGATTTGGACTGGATAAAACAACTTCAGGAAGTAAGCGGCATCACTTTGGAATTCAGAGTCTATAACAGCGATGAAGATAAAAATCTGATGTTTACAAGTCGTGATTATCCAGATATTTCCTTTAATGTAGGAACAGATAAGCAAATACAGGATGCCGCTTTGGGAGGTGATATTTATCAGCTGGATGAATTAATCCAGACATATGCCCCTAACTGGAGTTCCTTTTTGTCCGAGAATGATTATGCGAGAAAGGTTGTTACCCTGAGTGACGGACATATTTACAGTCTTCCTATCGTCCGGGATGAACCATCCAATGGAGGACTTCGGGATCAATGGCTGATTCAGACAACATGGCTGAATGAACTTAACCTTGATATTCCCCAAACAACTGATGAATTCTATGAGACACTGAAAGCATTTAAGGAACATGCCGGAGAGGGAAGCATACCAAAAGATGTGATTCCCTACTATATCTATGGCATTACAAACAATGTAGGAGGAGCATTGGATGTAATCAATTCCTTTGGTGTGGAGGTTGCCGGTGAAAGATACCTTTCCACGGTAGATAATAATGGTAAGGTAGTATTTAACTTTGCAAATGAGGATATAAAAGAACCGCTCCTTTATTTGCGTAAATTATTTCAGGAAGGCTTAATTCCCGGAGAATGCCTGACTGATGACTGGGATACCTATATCACCAAAACCAGAAGCACCCCTGCTGTAGTCGGCAGTTATCACAGTTACCAGAATCCTGATGTTACCAATGAATCAATTACAGCTATGGGACCGCTAGACAGTGGGAACGGGAAATCCCCTTTGATCAGAAGCCAGACAAATCATGTATTAAGAAATCATTTTACAATATACAAGAATTGCAAGTATCCGGAGGCCGCCATGAGACTGGCTAACCTGATCGCAGATCCTGACTGGTCCATACAAGCTATGTATGGCATGTACGGAGACACTTATCTTCAGAAAAATGAGGATGGAAGCATTGTTATGCTGCCCTATGAGGCGGATGCTCAGGGAGCTGACAGCGCACCAATGAACAGAGTTCCTTTCCTTCTTACCTCAGATATGTTTGAAAAGTTTTCCTATGCGGAAGGATCCGCGCAGAAGCAGCGCGACGATGCCATTAAAAATCAATATGACGGCTATATTATCCCCACATCCAATCTGTACCCTAATGTAATTTTCAGCACGGAACAGACTGACCGGCTTGCCGAACTTTCGACAGATATCAATGATTACATAAATACCACCTTATCTACATGGATGCTGGAAGGCGGAATTGAAGAAGGATGGGATGCCTATATCGAACAGCTTAACAAGCTGGGACTTGAAGAATATATATCCATTCTTCAGGAAGCACTCGACACATTTAATGCAAATTAATCAGGAGGATCAGACATAAAATGATACCGCAGACAATAAAGAATGGGATTTACCCTACAATGATCACCCCCTATACAAAAGACAACAGGCTGGATGAAGACGCGCTGCGCCAATTAGTCGGCTGGTACAGCCAAAATGGCTGTCATGGCATATTTGCAGCCTGCCAGTCCAGCGAACTCTTCTATCTGACACGTGAGGAAAGAAGAAAAATGGTGGAAATTGTCCGGGAAGAAGTCCTCCGTATTGCAGCTCAGTCCGGAAGTGAACCAATAACAGTGGTCGCTTCCGGCCATGTCTCCTCTTCCATTGATGAGCAGACAGAAGAGCTGCTGGAGATGCATGAAGCAGGAGCCGACGCCGTAATACTCATCACAAACCGGCTGGATATTGATAATTCCGGCGAAAGCAAATGGCTTAAGGATTTGGAACAGCTTATCCGCAGATTGCCTGAAGATGTAAACCTGGGAATATACGAGTGTCCCACCCCCTATAAAAGACTGCTCAGCAATACCATGCTGAATGAAATAAAAAATACCGGCAGATTTTCTTTCTTTAAAGATACCTGCTGCAGACCTGAATTATTACAGGAGCGGATTTCCCTTCTCAAAGGAAGCGGAATAAAACTATTTAATGCAAATGCGCAGACTTTCCTTTCCTCACTAAAAGACGGCGGCAGCGGATATTGCGGAATCATGGCAAACTTTCATCCGGAACTATATGTCTGGCTGTATGAAAATTACGAGAATTTTCTTGAAAAAGCCGAAGTACTGGAAACTGTTCTTTCCATGTCTGCTTTTTCAGAGGCTCTCGCTTACCCCATAACAGCTAAATATTATCTGCGGGAATTTGAAAACATGAGAATGGAAATATTCAGCCGTTCCTGTCCCATGCAGCATTTCGGGGAATATGATATGCTGGTAATGAAACAGCTGAAAGAACTGAATGTTCTTCTTGATAACAAACTGTCTGTCAAATAATGATAAGGAGTACAAAATGAAAGGTTATGATAACTGGAACCACAGACCCTACTATCCTGCCAATCAGCTTTCAGGCAGCATAAATCCCTATATCTGCAGGCTGGCGCCCGGAAAAGATCATTGTGAAATAGAATGGCTTGGGGATGGGGAAAGCTTTCAGCTTCAATATTCGGAAAGAGAAAAGAACTCCTGGAATGCCATAGCAGTAGAGGGCCATGAATATTTACTTGAAGGCCTGGAAGAAAATACGGAATATGAACTCTTACTCACGGACTCCAACCACAGAAACAGTAATATACGATTGCTTAGAACAGGAAGCAAAGTAGGTATTATCGTTAATTACCTTCATCCGGAGGATAAACAGTACGGTTTTTCAGGGCAGTATCTATGCAGTCCATCCCTGTTGCTCCTGCCTGACGGAACTCTTCTGGCTTCCATGGATGTATTTGCCTCAAACGCGCCTCAAAATCTTACTCTGCTGTTCCGGTCTGATGACGACGGCCTCCATTGGCACTATGTCACAGATATTTTTCCCTGCTTCTGGGGAAAAATGTTCTGGCATCAGAATAAACTCTTTATGCTGGGTGTTTCACGGGAATACGGAGATTTATTGATTGGCTGTTCCTCTGATTACGGAATCAGCTGGTCGGCCCCCACCGTTATCCTGCGCGGTTCCTCTTTTTCCCAGGAAAACGGTAACCATCGGGCCCCTACCGTAATATTGAAAAGTCACGGAAGATTATGGACCGGCACAGAATATGGCTCCTGGTCGAAAAAGACCTTTGCGGCATCTTTATTATCCATCGACGAACAGGCCGATCCCATGGTCAGCAGCAACTGGACATTAACTGATTTTGTTAAGCCCTGTCAGGACTGGCCGGATTCTGAAGCAGAGGTTTCCGGCGGTATAGAAGGGAATGCAGTGGAACTGCCCGATGGGACAGTAGTGGATATACTGCGTTACTCCGATAATAAAGCACTTATTTTAAAAGCTGAGCCTGACAGTCCCGAAGAAGCTATGTCCTTCAATAAAATAATACATTTTCCTGCAGGACATACCAAATTCGAAATAGTGAGACATTGCTCAGGGGTCTACTATGCTTTGGGAAACCCCTCTCCCGGAAGAAATATACTTGCACTGTATTCATCGGACGATTGCATAACATGGACAAAGGTAAAACAGCTTATTAATCATTCCGAATGCAGTATTAAGGAGGCAGGTTTCCAATATCCCGTTTTCTGCTTCCGGAAAAATGAGATACTGCTGTTGAGCAGAACCGCATGGAATCATGCACACAATTTCCATGACAGTAATTTTATTACCTTCCACAAAACTGATATTACTCAGTAAAAAAGAGACCATTATAATATCCCTCCATTCTCCGTCAAAGAATGGAGGGACGCTTTTCTGCTCTCTAAACTCGCCTTTTCGCCTTTATTTATACATAGCCATATATTCCCCATGGGCTTCTATCAATTCATCACACATGCTGCGGATATCATCAATATTCAGCTCCGCCGCCGTATGAGGATCCAGCATGGCCGCCTGGTAAATATAATTCTTATCTCTCGTTCTGGCAGCCTCGATGGTAAGCAGCTGCACATTGATATTGGTCTGGTTCATTGCTGCCAGCTGCACGGGAAGGCGGCCTACATAACAGGGATTGACTCCCTTGGCATTGATCATACAGGGAACCTCCACACAGGCATCGGAAGGAAGGTTATCAATCAGCCCTGCGTTCAGGACGTTGCCGCCAATCTGATAAGGCTTGTTGGTCACCACCGCCTCCATGATATAAGAAGCATATTCCCTGGAACGCTCATGGGTGATTTTACCATCCTTAAGGATATTGTTTCTCTCCTCTTCCCATTCAGCGATCTGCTTGATACAGCGTCTGGGATATTCATCCAGCGGAATGTTGAATTTATCAATCATTTCCGGATAACGGGATTTGATAAAAAACGGATTGTACTCGGAGTTATGCTCGCTGGATTCGGTGCAGTAGTAGCCTAAAGTCCTTATGTATTCATAACGCACCATATCATTGTGCTTTTCTTTGCTGTTTTTCTCCAGCGCACGCTTTTTGATTTCCGGATACAAATCGTTTCCGTCCTTATCCTTTACTTCAAGGAGCCATGCCATATGGTTGATTCCTGCAATGTAATCCGTTGCGCCTTCCAGCTTGTCTTCCATTCCCAGACCCTTCAAAAGCCCTTCCGTACAAACCTGAACGCTGTGGCAGAGACCAACGGTCCTGATTTTGCTGTATCTCTGCATATAACCGCTGAGGATTGCCATGGGATTGGTATAATTCAAAAACAGGGTATCAGGGCAAACCTCTTCCATATCCCTTGCGAAACCTTCCATAACAGGGATGGTGCGAAGCCCGCGCATGATTCCGCCGATTCCCAGGGTATCTCCGATAGTCTGCTTAAGGCCGTATTTTTTGGGGATTTCAAAATCCGTTACGGTACAAGGCTCATAACCGCCGACCTGGATAGCGTTTACTACGAAGTCCGCATCACGCAGCGCTGCCTTCCGATTCTCCACGCCCAGATACGTTTTGATCATCGCCCTGTCCTCATTTACGTTGTGATTGATGGCCCTGAGGATCGTTTCCGAATCCTCCAGCCTTTTGGCATTGATATCATACAGCGCGATTTCCGCCTCTCTCAAAACTGGTGTGCACATACAGTCACCCAGAACATTTCTGGCAAAAACAGTGCTCCCCGCGCCTAAAAATGTGATTTTAACCATAAAGTAACCCTCCTGTAATTGAATTTATGAAATGAATCCTGTAAAATTAAGTATCTGCTTTTATTTTACGTTTTTTAACGATTTATTCTTTATATTTTGTTTCTTATTATTGAATTTTTGTTTCCTATGGAGAGTTTTATGATGAACGAAAACCCAGAAAAAAATAACCCGCGTGAGACTGTCCGCCTGCTTACCGAATCCCAGACACGTATTGCCCTCCGACTCTATTATTCCGGCAGTGAATCATGCGCTCCAGGCCATTTTTTCGGCCCTGCAATCAGGCCCCATTACCTGATTCACTTTATCCGGAGCGGAAGAGGAAAATATATTTGTCAGGACAGTATATTTGAGTTGGAGAAGGGAGATGCCTTTTTAATCCTTCCCGGAGAGACTACAAAGTACATCGCGGATGAAAAAGAGCCCTGGGAGTATAGCTGGATCGCATTTGACGGCCCGGATGCCCGCACTTTGCTGAAGCACTGCGGATTTACAGATACTCAGGTGGTTTACCGCTCCCCCGACAAGGAAAGTGCGGAAAAGCTTCTGGCCCAAACCAGCGTATTCGAAAACAGTTTTCATGAGAACAGCCAGAATCTGCTGGAAATCATGGGGAATTTCTATCTTTTGTTTTCCTGCATGTATCAGGAGCAGATGCCCGTTCCCCTGCTGACTCCTTCCCGGCAGTCCTCCCCTGCAGGGACGCTGCAGGAGCTTTATTTCCGCCAGGCTGTGGAATATCTGAAGCACAATTTCAGTTATCCCGTAAAAATAGAACAGCTGGCCCGCCAGGTGGGGGTCAGCCGTACATATCTGTATAAGATCTTTATTTCCCATTCCGGGAAAAGCGTCCAGCAATACCTTCAAGACCTGCGGCTTACTGCCGCCATGGATATGCTGAAAAAGTCAGGAAGGGATATCACGGAAATTGCCTATTCCTGTGGTTTTACGGATTCCCCGGCCTTCTGCAGGCAGTTTAAAAAGACTACAGGGCTGACGCCGCTGCAGTACAGGCGGGCTGCAGGGAATTATGGGGATTCCTAAGATTCCCGGATGCTGTCGGTACTCAAACGCCCAGGCTTTCCAGGAAGCCTTCGCAGCCTTCACATACATCGCGGTAGGTGGCCTCAAAGTTGCCGGTGTACCATGGATCGGCGATGGCCCCGGGGCGATCTGTGTAATCCAGGAGAAGATGGACTTTGTTTTCCGGATCGGAACGAAGGATGCGCATGATATTGCGCAGGTTCATTTCGTCCATGCCGATAATATAGTCAAATTTCGCATAGTCTTCTTTTCTCATCTGACGAGCCTGCTTGAAGGAAATTTCCTCTTTGGAAATTCCATGCTCGAGAAGCTTGCGGCGGGTTCCATGGTGGACCGGGTTGCCGATTTCTTCTGTGCTGGTGGCCGCGGATTCGATGTGGAAATCGTTGCCGATGCCTTTGGCGCGGACCATGTCTCTTAGGATGAATTCTGCCATGGGGGAACGGCAGATGTTGCCGTGGCAGACGAATAGTATCTTAATCATAAACAAAAATCCTCCTGAAATGCTTATATTTTCCCGGTTTTGCCGCAATTTGCCGGGTATGTAGTTGACCGTGAAATTGTTAAATTAATCACAGAATAAGCAAAACAGGGCAAAATAAGGCAAGTTGAAGCCGTCAATCGTAGTAAAAACGTAGTAGAAACCGGGGGTTCTTACTACTGCGATTATTTTAGCATAGATTACTGGATTTGGGGAGTAGCAATTGCGCGAAAAAAACGCCCTGCCAAAAGCAGAACGCCGTTGTTTACAAATGGCAGCAAATATCCTAAATTCGCTTTGCCGCTTATTCATATAAGACAGCCACTAAAACCAGCGTCCTCTAAATCGCCCGAAATATCTTCTGTGAAACCTGTTTTTCTCCGCTGACCTTATCCAGTTCCTTTCTGGCTTTTTCCAACTCATCCACCCGCTTTAGTTCATCAGTGGCATCTTCCAATCCAAGATGTGTATAAGTATTCAGGGTAACACCTATATCGCTGTGTCCCATCAGATATTGGAGTGTCTTAGGGTTCATACCTGACTTTGCCATATTACTGCAGTAGGTATGACGACAGACATGAGGTGTGATATTGGGTATTTGAATCCGGTAAATATCATTGTATCGCTTGACCATATGATTGAAACGGTGTTCCCAATGCATGGCTACTAAAGGATTACAGTCCTTATCCGTGAAAAGAAATCCTGTATATCCATCAATTACCTTTTCAAACCGTGGCTTTTCCCTGTCCTCAATGATTGCCTGAAATAAGTGAATTTGCATCTTTAAGAAACATCAATATCAATTCACTGCGGTACTATGAAAAGCTTGGTATCTTAGTCCCTGCATATATAGATCCTGTTTCGGGGTATCGCTATTATGCCGCTGAACAGCTTTTGATTTTAGACAACATTCTTTTGTTTATCAATCTTGGCTTGCCACTGAAGGATTTGAAAGAGAAATATATGGCACCGAATGGAGAGCTGAACACGCAACATGCTTTGGAAGATGGCCGTTTAGAAATCGAGGAAAAAATAGCACAAATGCGAAATACACTGGATATTATCGACTACTCTTTGAGTCGTATCCAGCAAAACAAAGCTTCTTCTGGAAATAAGGGCCTGTATAACAGATTCATCAAAGAACGAAGAGTGATCTGTACTCCATTCTTTCCATTGGACAGCAACTATAGAAAAGTAATGGGTGATATTAGAGAACTCTATTAGTATGCTAAGAAAAAAAACTGGCAGCCAGTTCTTCCAGCCGGACAATGTATAAAATACGCTGAAAATCAAATGCCTTATATCACAATATTTTTTGAGATTATGAGCTGTACACATAAGGAAGCCAATGTATTTGACATCCCATCTGGTAATTATACTTGCGTATCTTTTAATTATGTAGAAAATATTGATTTGAATACACTGATAAACTTTTCTTTTGGAACGGAATCCAAGAGAATATTCATTATCGACAATGTCATGTTGGATAAATATAGTTTTGGTTCTCGTCCGAGTGAATTACAGCTTTTGACATAACTTAATTAACACAATCACTATGATATATTTAAAAACAATGTCCTTTAAATCACATTGTTTTTTATAAAGAATAAATGTGATTGATGATGGTTTCATAAGTAGAGGTATTTCGTAATCAGCAGGTAGGTTTTTGAGGTCCCCCACTAGCTTCAGAAAGGCCCAGAAAACGGCTGTTTTTTAAGGCTTTCTTTTTTCAAAAGTTGCGGTTGTTAGGGAGGGACAATGGCCGTTAGCGGCTTTGCCGATTACTGCCGGCTTATGCCCTTTGGTTACTGGCGAAAATCGCAGTGCTATGAAAGTTCCTCTTTATTCATGACATAAACGAATTATTGGTACGTTCACGCATCATAACCCCAATTATATAATGATATTGAAGGTGAACTGCTGGTAAAAAATTTGAGTTCTCTTATTCGGGATCTATTTTATATTCGGGATCTATTTTAAAATCTGTTGTTTTAAAAATTCGGGTACCAGAACAACAAATCCCCACGTCCTTTATGTTCCAGTTTATTAACCGCATATCTAAGCCACTCCTCCGGTGTCGGAATTTCTCCGGCATATGAGATTTTTCTCCACTGTGCCCTTTTTACCGGATCTGGGTCATTCCAACCTTTCTCAATCCGTGCTGAAATGATTGCTTTCATTTCTTTCACTGTAATATTCCGCTCTTTTGCCCATCTGTCAAAAATCGTCTCATACTCTGCCATCAAAATGTCGCCTGCCTTTTTGAATAGTATCTCACACTATCTGCCATGCTATAACCAGAATTTTACCCTTTTGGGAATTAGAATAGATACAGATAGGCGGTGATGATATGGATGCACAGAAGCGCATAAGGCAGCTTATGGAAGAACGTGACTGGACAGACTATAAATTGGCGAAGGAATCGAACATTTCCCATTCCACAGTCGCAAATATGTTTAACAGAAATAATGCGCCCACGTTGCCAACTTTAGAGGCGGTATGCAAGGCGTTTGGTATAACTTTAGCGCAGTTCTTTTCCGAAGGAGATAACCCTGCGGCTTTAACAGAGGAACAGCGTATTTTGTTTTCAAGATGGAGTACATTAACGGAAGAACAGAAACAGATTCTCCTCGATCTTATGAGGACGATGTAGAAAATCCATTAGTTTTACTATGCAGGGTTCAAATAAATGTAGATGATTGGTTGACAGAGAGGGTTCAGATGTGAATCCTCTTTTTTATCGTGAACTTAAAAATCCCCTACAACCACACTACAGGGGACAAAAGGCAAATGCACCCAAACATTCTGTTCGGGTACATTGTATCAATTTAGGATACGCAAGCCAGTAAGACGGTATGCCTAAAATCATTATCTGTTTTTTATGGTATTCAAGCTGTCTACTCCACACCCCTTTTAACAATCCTATCTCCACAACCTACCCAATATCTATTCTGTCCACTCAACCCTCCGCCAACTTTCGTAGTAGACCATTTTCCTAAGACTGACAAGGCAATGAAAAACCGGGTGCCGGAACGATTGTCCAAACCGTTCCAACTCCCGGGAATCCCTTGTTTCCTACACTTTTTCAGTTCATTATTTCTGGGCCCGTGACATCAATACTACGCACTCAACGTGGGCGATAAGCGCAAACTGTGCAACACCTTATTTTGAGTATGTGCTTGCTGCCGCTTTTGACGTTGCATCAATCAAAAATAATTCAGGTACTTTTTTGTGACCTTTTACATTTAATTTATGAACATCCACAAGCCTTTTTAATCTTCCTGGATTACCCAAATCTATAAAAACATATATCATCTTATCCGTACACTCTGCTTTACCATACTCTTCAACCTGTTCTTCATAACCATGCAAGTATTGATCATTTGTTGACAATTTAATCTCAACAATCGTTTTATCACCACCTCTGCTAACCTTAAAGTCTACCGGTCCTCTACCAGCATCCGGTTCAAAGCTAATGTCTAAATCATTTGCAGATATATAATTTTTAGCCCCTAAATGCACAAGTCTCTGAACGACCTTTTCCCTTTTTTTACTATCTGCACTTTGAACATTATCCCATCCTTTATTATACTCGATCCATTCTTTAAAAATATTCAATACATCTATTGCTGCTTCAAAGCTATTTTTTCTTTTAGCATTCTCAACATTAAAATGTATTCCTGCTTTCCTCATAGATTTTATTATTTTTTCCACAAAATAATCAATATCCTGATTAAGATCATATTTTTCTATTTCAGATTTCTTATACCCCTCAATAACACGAGAACATCGTTCCGGATCTTTGAATATATACTCTTTCAAATACGCTTTTTTATCTCTTGCATACCACCTGCTCCATTCCTGCCCAACTACTTCGTTTATTTCTCTTCGAATATTTTCATTTTCCGAAACTACCCGATCAATATCATCCCAGCACTGAGCTATTGGAAGTTCATGCAAAATGTCCATAGGCAGTAATAAAATTTCACACCCCTTATATGGATTCACAATAAGACCATCATCTCGGAACACACAATCCGGATAATTCTTTTTATTCACTTTAAGTTCACACTGAATTCTTTTCGTATAAGCCACTATGTCAGGATAAATAATTGTTGATATCATATCGCTTAATCTATCTGGCCCAATATTCTCCTCAAAAAGGCTAACTAATTGAAAAATTTCCGGATACTGAATTCCCTTCTTTACAATATCAAACGCATCACTTATAACTTGTTCTCGTAGCTTTTTTCCAAAAGCTGCACCATACTTACTTTTTGAAAAGCCAAGATTTATCCCATTTATTTCTAATGGTTTAAACCGTTTAAAGGCTGTTTTATATAATTTGTCCTCTTTTGAATCAGATGCATTAAGAAATGTTGCTATTTCACTAAAATAATCATTTATTCTCTGATATGCCCACTTAAATTCAGGGACATCAGACACTTTCAAACGCATCAAATTAATAAAAAAACGGCTATCATTATCTAAAACACAGTCAAATACGCCCATTTCTTCCAACTCATCATTTAATCCCAAGTATTCTGAAACAAACATTACCACACCTCCATTGTATTTTTATTCTTCCAACATTACGAGGTAACTATCTAAACGTTCATTCACATATCCTGCAAATAACTTTTCCATTGCTCCTAAATTGTGCTTTACATGGTATTCATCAAAAGCATTGTAATACGCAATCCTATCTGTAAATTTAATATCAATCGGCGGATATCCGGCCTTCATTAATTCCAGATTTATAAGCAACCTTCCCGTGCGGCCATTACCGTCGATAAAAGGATGAATACCTTCAAATTCTATATGAAACCGTGCGAGCCGGGGAATGATATGCTCTTTACTATTGTTATAGGACTCCAACAACTGCTCCATCTTTGGTTGAATAAGATACGGCTGTACAGGCTCATGTTTTGCTCCCATAATTCTTACCGGGACCCTTCTGTAAACACCGCGGTCATCCTTTTTATCAGCCAGCACAAGATAATGAATTTGCTTTATAATACGTTCCGACAAAGGTTCCTGATCTTTCACTAAATCCCGCACAAAATCAAAAGCTTCCTTATGTCCAACTGCTTCCATGTGATCCTTCAACGGCTTCTGGGCAATAGTCAGACCGCGCAGCACCATATCGGTTTCACGCAGTGTCAACGTATTCCCCTCGATGGCGTTGGAGTTATAGGTATACTCCACCACAAATTCCTCTGTCAACCGTTCCACCTCTCCCTCCGTCAAAGGGCGTTTGGAATCCAATTCCGTTTTCTTCCTGTCAATACTATCAAGCAGATTTTCTGCGGACTTATAACGTCCATCCTCCGGCTTCCCGGCCTCTGCCGGAATCTTCCAACTGCGCCCCTCACGGATAACGCCTGGAATTCTACCTTCCGAGCATAGGATTCGTACTCGTCTATCTGAAATGCCCCATTTTTCTGAAGCCTGTTTTACGGATATATACATCATTCTGCACCTCATTTCAAATAATAGTATACTCTATTTTCGGAACAATAGCAAGGTCATCGGAATAATAATTTATTCCCATCGGAACAATGCAAAAAATCCGGAGGACATATTTTTCTCCTCCGGACAAGTATTTTACACTTATAATTTAAAGTCTCTCAATCGTAGTAAAACCGTAGTACCCCATCAGTCCTATTGCACCGATTTGCCGCAGTTTATCGCAGTATTGCCCCTCAAGCCATCTGACACTAGTGCCCTGCCGTGGCAGACGAATAGTATACGTTTCATACAAATCCCTCCTCTAACCATTCTTTTTATTTCAGGACATCATTCTGCTTTCCAACTCATTTTCAATACAAATACACAGATTCGTATACCGATTCACCGAATTCAAATCCTTTTCAATATAGTCCCAGGATCCTTTATAGTCTCCAGTAACAGAAAATGGCGATTTACAAATGAATTCTTTGAATGATTCCACCTTGCCCTTATACTTTTTTGCAAAAACATAAGCATCATTTTCTTTGTCTTTATCCGTACTATTTTTCTTATCGTACAATACGTGATCCAAATTACAGGACATATAATATAGGCTATATGGAATTGTCCAAATTATTCCACAGCTTCTCAACCTATATAAATTATCTCTTTTCTGTTGATTTCTTGTCATAACACTTGCTTTATTATTTGTATATATTCCATCATTTTCATACCGGATATCTAAGTAATTTTCTTTTTCCATGATATTATCATCCGGAATATAGGCTCCGTCCGTATCAACAATATGAATGATCTGCTTAAAATCACTTGCTTTATAATGCTGTGATTTTGCGTAAGCAGTTACTTCATTACCAAGCTTTGCAACTATATTTTTCGAACTTACACCACGTCGTGCAGTAATATCACCATGCATAATATGAACATAAATAAAGTCTTTATCATATACCTGGCTCAATGCCATACCAAGAGCGACTTCATCCGAAGGTCCTTCCACTATTACCAATACAATCTTCTTACGAGCCAATCGCTTCACCCGCCTCCCTGAATGCTAATGCTATCTCAAAGTTATTTGTGTGATTATATACCTGCTCGCTTTGTTCTCCCAGTACAATATCTCGATAATAGAAATCGCGCAGATTATTTGTACCTTTAACATTTCCCATCCGAATGTAACGCATTTCGGGATTTGTTGTGGTAAATGCGACAAATCCCTTATCTATAGTCTCAAGCGGGCGAAGATTATGGGATGTAAATATTAGCTGCCCCTTTCCCTTCTCTGAAATGATTTTAAGGAGTTCACCCAATAAATATTCAAAAATCCCACCATCAAGTTCATCAACGGCCACAGTAACAGATGCATTGTTATAAACTGCAATCAGTAATTGAAGAATAGATACAATCTTCTTGATTCCTTCCGATTCATAGCAAAATGGAATTGACCTGCTGTTTTTTAACGACATAAACTGAATCTGCTTTCCAATACTGCCATTCTTCAATAAAGCTGCACCTAAATCCACTATACTAATTGTAAGTCCCGGCACTAATTGTTCTAAGACAATATTCATATTTTGAATAATTTTATCCACAACATCATATGCCTCTTCCGGAATAAGTGCAGGTCTGTCTAATGGTAATACCAGACTTCCTGCAGTATCAGCACCTTTACTGCTATATTTGAAAGATAACGGCAACGAATTAAGACTGATTAATCCGATACTTTCCGTGTCTATTACGAACAATTCTCTTATCCCAAACCAATTAAGATGATTAATCAGATTGATGTAGACTTCATTCTTGCAATTCTTTCTGAACACATTAATCATCTCTCGTGAGAAAATGAAAGAACGGGATGTTGCCTGTGTCAGTCTCTTTGTAACTAATAGATTCATATTTTGCGATTTATCATTTCCTACCAATTCCACAAATTTAGTTTTGGGAACAAATATTTCCTCACTTCTTGTATCAATCAGAGCCGACTTTCTGAGCTTCTCTTCTTTGCTCGTAAAGCCATAGGATAGTATCTCGTCATATATTTCAACCCTTATATGGGGCTGCGCTGAATTACTATCCTCTGTATCTATCGCATCATTATCTTCTGCTTTTCGTAATGAAAATTGATACCAAATATCATACTTTACCTCTTCATCACATACTAAAAATTGATATGTTAATGTAGACTTTTCCGAATCCACATTGACATAATTTGCATACTTTGAAGGAATCGCTTTCCCACTCAACGCAAACTTAAGCAGCTGTAAAGCATCTATAAGTGCTGTTTTACCGGATCCATTCTGTCCGTACAATCCCAATATGCTTGCTTTGTAATTTTTTTTTTTGTTTTCAAAATTAAGATAACCGTATTTCACATTTTTTAAGTTCTCAATACTTATATTTTCAATTCTTACAGTTTGCTTGCTCATAGTATCATCCTCCATAAGCACATAATATCATTCATTTTTTATTTTTACAACATCAAACTTATATATTGGTATATTTTATTTCGTTTTTATAACTCAACTCGATAAATATTAATTTCGTATACTATATGCTGATTTGGATTTCTCTATATGTTCTGCAATCATTTTTAGCTATTTTATCAAATCAATTCCCTTCAATAAACAAGGAGAGCAGAGTGCAGGCTGCCGTCTTATCAATTCATTTTCTTTTCCACTCTTTTCATAACACGTATTACCAGATTTAGCTGATTTATACGATTATGGTTTACAGCATACTCTTTTTTATGTAGTCTTTTAGAATAGAATTCGCCCATTTTGCGCCGGAAATTCCTATTTCGTAAAATCCGACCTTTACTCTCCCGTCTCTTTCCACTCATTCTTCCTGCTGCTTTCATATGAAAAAGCCCTGGCGTAATGCTAGTATTGCATTACCAGAGCTTTTTTCCATTGGCATCATAAAAAAATCCGAATATCGATAATGGGTCATGTCCGGATCCGGGTCATTTGATAATGCCACGGATTCATTGATCACATGAATCCATACTACCTCCGGTATTCCCAAACTCTCTTTAATAATTTGGCCTGCTATATCTGCAGGAATATCAGACCTGTAAATGATTTTATCATCTGCTCTCGCTAATGTCCCGCCATACCCAACAAAAACATCAGGCATAAACCGTTCGAGAGATTTCTCAGACACCTTTGCTGATCTTGCAGTGGCAAATACAACTTTAATCCCCGTCGCCTGACACTTTTAGAGTATAATCACAGTGTAATCAGAAATAGCATTATCACTTCTGAGAAGCGTATCCTCCAAATCCGTTATTATCATCTTTACCATTTCTGATCAGCTCCCGATCTTATTTTATGACAATTTATGAAATCCCTCCGGTAATTTTTTTCAAACACTCCTGATAAATGTCAGCTGTCCTGTCTATGATTGTGTCCGGAACGTTATCATACTGGATTTCGCCGCCGATTTTGTTGCTGAGCAGCCAGTCGCGAATAAACTGTTTGTCATAGCTTTTGGGAGACACACCGACCTGATAATCCGCGATGCTCCAGAAACGGCTTGAGTCGGGTGTGAATACTTCATCCGCAAGGACAAGATTATTCTCTTTATCCAGCCCGAATTCAAACTTTGTGTCCGCGATAATGATCCCTTTCTCATACGCATATTTATAACATACGTCATAAAGCTTTTGACAAAGATAATTGATTTTTCCGGCAGTTTCGCTGCCAAGTGCGTTTATAACATAGTCAAAGGGGACATATGTGTCGTGTCCTTCGCTTGTTTTTGTCGAAGGCGTGAGAATCGGCGTTTCCAGTTTTTGTGCCTGCTGATAGTTCCCCTCTATTTTTAACCCGCAGAACTCTTTTCCATCTTGATAGGCACTCCACATGTTTCCAAACATATATCCTCTAACGATAAACTCAAACGGTAATATCTGCAACTTTTCAACAAGAATGCTGCGTTCCTCAAATTCTGAGTTCCGGAAAAACTTTGGCATATCCGAGAGCTTATCGGATAAAACATGATTTTTGACAATATCTTTCGTGCAGTCAAACCAAAAAAGGGATAATGCGTTCAGTACTTTCCCCTTGTCTTTTACCGGCTTGGATAAAATAACATCAAATGCCGATATTCTGTCCGTGGTGACGATTACTAAATGATTATCGTCGATTTCATAAACATCCCTTACTTTGCCGCTGATTATTTTTTGCATATTCCGAATACCTCCCAGTTTGTCATCACCAATTGAGATTATTTTCAAATACTACCGAAGCGCCGTCTTTAACGACTTCGCCAATCGGATAGCATTCATAGAAATTTGATATTGCTTTTGATATTATGGTTTCCGCCTGTGCTTCCACTACGATAACAAGACCCACACCACAGTTAAAGGTCCTGAGCATTTCATTTTCTGCGACATTCCCGTTGGATTTGATATATTTAAAAACAGGTGGTACGACAATACGGTCCAGATTAATTCTCGCGGATAAACCATCCGGTATAATGCGCGACAGATTTCCCTGAATACCTCCGCCTGTAATATGAGCCATTCCATGAACGGAGGGAAGTCCTAAAATTCCTTTTACCGCCTTGTAATAAGGTGTGTGCGGTTTCATAATCGCCTCAAGGAACGTTTCCGTACCGATCATTTCATTTTGAATCTGCGGCATGGAATCCATCAAAAACCTTACCAAAGAATAGCCGTTTGTATGTAGTCCGTTTGACGCCACCGCGAGTACCTTATCGCCGGCCTGTATTTTAGAACCGTCAATAATTTTTTCTCTGTCGACAATCCCCGCTATGCTTGCGGTTAATACATAATCTCCTTTGTCGACCACACCGGGCTGTATGGACATTTCGCCGCCGACTAAATCACATTCATTTTCCCGGCAGGACTCGGATATTCCTTTGATAATCGATCGGATGGTATCCTTTTCCGCGTTGCCGCAAATAATGGTATCCAGAACGGCAAGCGGCTTTGCTCCCATAACGATAATATCGTTTACAAGATGATTGATCATATCATGGCAAATAGATTCGGTATATCCATATCTCGTGGCAAGCTTTTGCTTGGAACCGGGTTCCTCGGACTTCAAAACAAGCACAGGGTTCTCAATATCATCAAACCGTACGTCATATAATGAAGCGAAAGGGCCAATCCCATTCAAAACACGCGGATTTTGTGAATGGAGATAAACTGCCATTTCACGCTTAATCGAATCCGTGTGTGAAATATCCACGCCCGCTTTCTCATATGTCAGCCCCGCATCAAACGAATCCCGTGCATTCAATATCTCATCGGTTGTGGTTCCCAGAAGACGTGAAAGCGCATAGAGCAATTCAATTGTCGGATACGATATGCCGCTCTCCCATTTTGAAACCGCCTGGAAGGATATATTTAAAGCATCCGCCACCTGTTGCTGCGTGAATCCTTTCGCTTTTCGTTTGTCCGCTATAAATGCCGCTATCCTCTTGTTATCAAGCATCAAAATCACCTCCCTTGCTGAAATTATAGCATGGCTATGCGAATCTACAATAACCGGATATTTGATATATCGTTCTTCTTTCAACCTGTGGTAGAGCTGCGCGTTGTCGGACTGTATGCATTCCAAACAGCAAAGCAACGCAATTCAGTTATTCCGGATAATCGAATAATCTTCCGTATATTCTCCTGTCTCTAAATTATAAATTAAAATCTGATATGGCTTATCTAACGAAATCCAAACAGCAAAATTCTGAGGTTCAAAATCGCCGTCTGTGATTAGTTGATTGTTAAATCGCCAGTATGATGCATTTTCGCCAACCACAGTGTCAACATAATAACATATACCTTCTATTCCATTTACATATTCAATTCCACTAATATAACTTAAAGCATCTTTGTCTTTATCCAGTTCAGGTAAACGGCTATATATTTCATCTTCTAATTCTGCCAGCTTTTGGTAGTGATCGTTTTCCCAGCTATATACTTCCAGCCTGTCATACTCCGGACTCGCAAGATAAGCCGTCTTCCCCTTCATATTTGGAATTGAAATGGTGAAATCTGTCTTTTTCTGCCGGAATGGTAAGGTTTCTGCTCCATAAACAAGTACATGGACTACATCAGCTTCTTCTTTACTCTCTTCCCATACGACACGGCTGATATGGTAAGATGACAGATTAATCGTGCCGCTTATAGTAAGAGATTCTGTTTTTTCATCGTATGAAATGTCTGTGGCATTCACTTCGTGTGATGATAAAAGTTCACCTATCACAAAAACTTTCAAAAAGATAGATAATAGAAGCAGTGTCAATAACCCTGCAAAAATTCCAATCGTTATTTTTAATTTTTTTGTATGCTGCTGTACCTTCTTAAAACCGTCCAGTGCAAGAGTTTCATTTAGTTCTTCTTCTGAGTTCAAGCCCTCCTTCATTTCCAGATAAACTTGATTACATTTTTCACATTCCTCTAAATGTTCTTTCACCACGCGTGTTCCTGTTTCACTTAATATCTCATCAATATAACCGGGAAGCAAATCCTGGATAATGTCACAAGGATAATTTTCATTCATACTTTTTCAACTCCTCTCTTATTTTTTGTTTTGCCCGATAAAATACAGTTCTGCTCCAATTCTCACTCTTTCCTAAAATTTCTCCTATTTCACGGAAAGACAGTTCCCCCGTAATTCGATACAAAACCACTTCACGTTCCCGTTCCGGCAGGAGATGAATTTCTCGGTAAAGTTCTATTTTACTTTCTTGTTTCAGTATACTGGTTTCACCATTTGGTGCAGAATCATCGGTTAAGCAATCTACTAATTCTACCGTTTCTATCTGCTTTTTTTTACGAAGTTCCTGATAGAGTATATGCTTGGCTATCTGACAAAGCCAAACCGACAGCTTACAGGTACCATCATACCGTGAAATAGAATTTACCGCCCGCAAAAACGTTTCCTGCATGAGTTCTTGAGACCATTCCGCGTCATGTGTATGAGAATACAAAAACCGATAAACTAATTTCTCATATTCCCTATAGACAGAATCCATATCTATGCTCTTGTCGTATTTCTCCATCTATTCACCTCCTGTCCGCAAAAATACCGTTCACAAATCCGCTCTATTAATGAATCATTACTTATACCACTTATATCACATAATAGAGCCCTCTGTTACAAGCTAAAGTAAATATTTTTATTAACTTTTTGGATTTACAGATTCTGATATTATGTGCTTATATAAATCTGTGGGTTGATGTGGAAGCTGTCGATCAAATTCTTAAATTCTTTATGGCACATAATCATTTATTCGATGATTTTTTATTTTACTACAAAATAAAATCGGCAGTCCCTGCATTAAAAGGTACTGTCGATTTTCTAATTTTTATTGTATCAAAATATTGCCGCATAAAAATTCGCAATTCCGTTATATCCCACAAGCCACCTGCTAATCACGAAGGCAATTCAACCAGAATCTCCCATCTGCCATTACGTTTCCCATTCATTCGCCGTATATATTGCTTGTCCTGCAGTATTGCCATTTTATTTTTCACCGTACGGTCCGATTTTCCAATCTTTACAGCAATTTCTTTTTGTGTAATGGCAGGATCTTCAGCAATCAGTCTGAGAATAGCAAGCTCTTCCAAAGTGAAATTCAAAGTGAAATTTTTTCCCTTTAGAACATTCTTCATTTCACTTTGAAAATCCCCTGTTTCCAACGTCGATTCGTAATCCACATGAATATAACGATTTTTCAATTCATAATTTGTATTCAACAAAAGATTACTAAAAAATAATTCCAGATATTCGGTTGTCGCATGAATTCCATTTTTCAGATTATTATAATTAGCTCGTACCAATGCGTTTCGGAAATACCATGAATGTTCTGCAAACACATCATTACTTACTTCCAAACCAAAAGTCTTCATATATTTAATGACGAAGACAGCAGTCGTCCTTGTATTCCCTTCACAAAAAGGATGGATTTGCCAGATATCAGAGGTAAATTTTGCCAGATGCTTCACCGATTCCTGAAGTGACAAGCCCTCATAAGAGAACTGCTTTTCGGTATAAAAATCATACTCCAAAGTATCTTTGATGCTATCGCAGGCAGCATAAATTACACTATCCCCCTTCAGTACCCACTCTCTTTTGGATATATTATATGGTCTGATTCTCCCTGCATGCTCAAACACTCCTTCAAATAAACGCCGATGAATCGTCAGCAATTCGACCGGAGAAAACTGAAAAGTCCGTTCTCCTAAAAGCATCGCAATCCTGGCAGAGACAATATCCGCTTCCTTGGTTTCTGCCTGCACCTCTAAACGCTCCGAACGCTCTTCATAGTAGTTTTGTATTCTTCTTTGGGCTTCATTTATACTTATTTTTCCCTCAATATGTCCTTTGGCTGTATCCAACAGGTAAGCAGAAGTTTTGAGACCATCCACATCCTGCAGTCCGATTGCAGTCTGCCATATTTCGCATTTTTCTGTCTGTTCCGGTTCCCCCTGCCGGATATATTCTTCAAGCTCAAACTGCCATTTTTTTTCTTCGGGCATGTTTTATACCTCTTTCTGAAAATCTTCTTGTTATTAATCTTATTAAAATTCAGTATATCATAAATAATCTCAAAGGGTCATCTGTAACAATTCTTCCGCCATGGCCGGAATCTCTGACTAACTTTCTAAGAGAATCCACATTATATGCTTCGATATTCATCCCGAAAATACCCTTTCACTCATCCCAATCCGAGAACCTTCTCCAACACCTCAAATACTACCATCTCTTTCCCTACACTCTTCGCCAGTCTCCGCACTCCTTCCAGCGCCTTCATCCGTCCCTTCTTACTTTCTCTTTCGTTCAGCAGATAATAAATCTCCTGCTGCATGCTCCACGGCAGTTCATAAATTTGCTCATCTCCGTCCAGTTCATCCGGAGTGATATCACTATCCTCATCTACCGCAATAGTAAAAGGCTCCTTCCCCGTCTGCCGTGCGAGACTCGTCCTGCTGCAGCCTTTCAAACAGGCCAGTGGCGTATCCAGCCAGCATTTTGCCATAACCATCCAAATCATTGTGAGCTGCAGCATATTTACAGGGTCTTCCGGCTCATCTGTCATAATTTCCTCAATGATATAAAGTAATTCATCCAGCTCCAGCCCCGATACCGTTTCCTGATATAGCTCCGGTAAAAATTCCTCCAGAGCCTCCGGCAGTAAAACTTCCAGATTTACCAGAATTTCCCCCAAATCTTCCCAGGCGGGAACAAAACCGGCGATCCCCTCTTTCCATTTTAATAGCTGTTTATTTTTAAAATCTGCATATTCCAGTCCCTGTCCATACACTTTCATCTGTTCCAGAACCTGGTTTGCATCCAGTCCGCCAAAGGAAACAAAAGATGTAACTGTATTATCAATAAGACATTCTCCCGTTTCATATTTTCCAAATAAACGTCCGTCAAGATAAACATACCTCATCAGGTCTTCATAAGCTATCGGTTCGAACGCTTTCTGATATTTCTCATGAAGGGCGCTCGATTCCATAAATCCATAACTCTGCATCAGATAAAAAATGCCGTCCGTAATCAATTTTTTAGTACTGTAAAACTGGTGCAGTCTGTTTGACTTCAAGAACTGAAGCAGGATTTCATTTCCTTTTGCAGCGGAAATATCCATTCTGTTTTTACCGGACTTTTTATATATCTTTACATCCCAAAGTCCCCATGTACACAATACGACCAGACTTTTTTCAGAAATGGCAGGAAAAAACTCACCTACATTCTTTTCCACACTCAAAAGATAATTCTGCACCGTTATTTCATCCATAAAAATAAGATAATATTCGGGATGAGCCTGCAGCACTTCTAAAATAGCCTGCTCTGTGTCTTTTTTGCTTCTGCTTTCTCCCGGAGGAATCATCAGATATTTTGCATAATCATTAATTAACTGTTCTGCGCCCTGTGCCAGAAGCTCTTCCTGAGTAATATTACTTTCACATTTACAAAAATAAAAATCCGGCAGTTCTTCTTCTATATCTGTTTCGCCTGTTTCAAAATTAAAAACAAACTGTCCCTCATTGGACTGCTGTCCTTCCTTTATCTGCCTGGCTGACCCTGAAAGCTTCTGCAGCTTATCCATTTCTTCGTAAAAATTATGTAACTCTTCTATCTTCCGTTCCATGACTGATTTTTTCTTTGGCCGCTGTATCTTTTGTTTCAGCCCCATTTTCTTCATAAAGTCATCTAACAGAACTTCCGTTACCAGTATATCCTCTCCGGCTTCCCCCGCAAAAACTTCGCAGAAACAGTTCTCCTTAAGCAAAGAATTTACTCTTTCCTCGTCATAAATCTCACTGCTTTCCTCTCCGTACCATGCACCGCCGCTGTCTTCTGCCATATTGCCGCGTTTATGTTTAACCACTGTCGGATAACGTTTCTCATAATCCTCCAGTTCTTTTTCCAAAACAATTTTATGGCGCCAGTCATCACCAAAATCATAAGTATACCTTATCCATCCGGCTTTCAAATAGGAATCCGCACACACATCCTTTTCATCCAAATCTGCATCCGCATACTCCGTATCACTGATTCTTACCCTGCTTCTCTGAAAAGAAAAATCATGCAGATGCTCTTCCTGCCATCCAAACACAATCTGAAGAATAACATGCAAATCAGCAAAGGACAGCTGATCCGGCAGCAATATCCTGCGCCATAAAGGCGGCTGCACCCCTTCCAACACCACTTTTACCTGAAATCCTGCCATTTTCCCTTCCTCTCTCACCCGCAAATATCCATCAATTCCGGCCAATACCATACAGAAAACAATTTCTTAATCAATTCCAGCAATTCTTCCGCGGATATCACATCCGGATTCCGTATCCATTCACTCAATGCGGAAAAAACACCTGAATAGTAGATATCCATAATAACATGCTTTTTGTTTTCACAGGATGGATTCGGTACCCTTTCATCACTCATCTGAATCACAATTTCTTTAATCTGCCTGATAAAATGAGAACGGTTTCTGTCATTCAGCAAAACAGCCAGTTTTTCTTTATGTGACTGACACATATCTAAAAAACTCCGGAAAAAAACATCGTCAAAATTCCGTTCTCTGACGTTGCCCTTAACCGCTTCAAGCAAATCATCTATCACCATTTTCTCCATATATTCCAGAACCATAGAGCAATCCGCGAAATATCGATAAAAAGTTGTACGGTTGTAACCAGCAAGCCTGGCAATCTCTTTTACCGTTACCCTTTCGATTGGCTTCTCCCGTGCCGCAGAACAAAAAGCCATCACTATTGCCTCTCTTGTTGCATCCGTCATTTCAGGCTGTTTATTCATAATACCTACCGTGAGACACATCTTGAATTATTGTTGCTTGATGTATCATTTCCCTTCTTCTATAATAATCATAAGACACGTGTTGCATAACTTCAATACGAGGAGGACTTCAAAATGAAAGAAAACCTGCTGCAAAAATGGTGCGACCAGGCTTGGCTGCATTGCATTTACCTGATCGGCATTATCATGGGAAATATACTCCTGATAAAATGGCCTGTATGGGAGGTTCCGCAAAGACTTATATGCCTGCTAGCAATTATGGTGCCGCTCCATGTATTTGAAGAAAATACCGCTCCCGGCGGTTTCTTCTATATGAACAACCTGGGACAGAAATCAGACGCTCCGCTAGTCTACCCCCAGAACAGACTCACCAATATGTTCACAAACCTTGGCGCCGAATTCATCTTTATCCTCATGACCGCATTTGCCGTCAGAATAGAGGCTGCTTCTGTTATCGCCGTCGTAATATTTGGCATCGGCGAACTAATCCACCATACCATGGATGGAATCCATATGTATAAACGCTACAAAGGCAAAGGCAAAAAAACGCTGTACGGACCAGGAACTATTACTTCATACATCTGCCTCTTACCTTTAAGCGTTTATGGATGCCTCTGGCTGTCGGAAAATCCCTTTACAGCGTCTCAGGTCATCCTTGGAGTTGCTATTGTACTATTTATAATCATCTTCCTGATCCTCATTCCCTTTACCTTTTCCAAAAGAATTAAGAGCCAGAAATACGCTTTCTCAAGCGCAGGCTATTTTTCCAAATATGAATAAGACCAATAAAAACCTGATGCCGCAATCAACACAGCACCAGGTTTTTCCTTCCTACAACAAATTATGCTCTCTAAGGAACTGATACTGTAAGGAATCCGCTTCCATCTGCATCAGCTCAATCCGATTATGATCCGGATCATGCGTCCAGCACTGCCAGTTCATATCCATTCCCTGTGACACCTGGGAATCAAGCACCCAGCCCGCCTTTACAATCCGATCAGCGATTTCATGAATATCCCCCACTTCCAGGCAGGTATGAGAAAATCCGATATTCTCATCCTTATACTCCTGATAATTCACCCCGCCATAAAACAATTCAACGAACTGATTCCCCCCTGCATAAAGATACACAATCCAAGGCTCCCCCGTCTTCGGATTCTTCAGATCAAATGCCTTTTCAAATCCCAGCACATCCTGATAAAACTGAATTGCCTTGTCCATATCCGACACATTAAATGCCACATGTGCCAACCCCTTTACCTGTTCTCCCATATTTTTCCCCTTTCTTACCTTAAACTCCCGGCCCTGCACAAACCTCCGCCAGGATCAAACTAATTTACGTTCTACATTATACACCCTTATAATAACAATTTCCACTTTTATCTGAACAACCCCTTTCTACCCAAATCTGTTCCGTTGCAGACCATTGTTTTGTATATCCTCTATCTTCACTTATTGCCTTAAATGGCTCCTCAAGGAACAATTTTATCATGTCCAATACTGATTTAAAATCTTCCGTTTTGCTACTAATTTTCCTGGAAAATGCCTTCCACTTTTTCTGCATTCCATCATCGGAATCAAAGGCCATAATCTGCTCAAACTGCTCCATAGTATATTGACGATTACGATTTTCAAAAGTTCTTAATATAGCTTCCGTTAATACCGCACCATTAAAATCAAATTTGTTTGCCAAATAATATATATCGTAATAGTCTTTCATTCGACTGGAAAACTCCATCAAGTCTAAAATAGCATCCAACTTTTCTGCTACCGTTGTTTCTACGGAATATGTATTAACTATTGGAGCTTCAAATCCGGAAAGTTGTGTTGGAATCTGTCTTTTTTCCTGATGTGGGATAATAACGTCACCAACACCAAAATCAATCGAAAATGGCGTGCGGGTATTCTTTATACGTGCTACTATAGATGCTCCGATGCCTGCATATTTTTTTGCAACAGCAATTGGGGCAATTGCTCTGATTTCAAATGTAATATAATCATTTCCCGTTTCAGTCGTTATAATTTCTTCCAAAATCTCCTGCAGCCGCTCAGGTGTATTAGGCTCATGACGAATCAGGAAATCCACATCAACTGTCACTCGACTGTCAAAATTAGTAAGGGAATAGAGGAACAGGCCTCCTTTCAGTACCAAATTTTCTGTATAAACAGATTTTTCTACTCTGCGAAGGAACTCTTCCTGACAAAAAAGCTGCATACATAACTGATAGCTTCTGCCGCTTTCCACAGACTTATTCCTCAATCTCATAAGCACAGATGCACCTTTATCAGCCATTCAGCATTACCTCCATTAAGTCATTTACTTTCTTAAACAGCCCCATTTCTTTTGAATATTTAGATAGATTACCTAAATTTTTCTGAGGATCTGTCACATATGCATTGACGGCCTTAATAAATAGTTCATTATCCAACTTAGTTCTATATTTAAAACAATCACAAATGGTACGTTCCCGATCATATATCGAAAGTGTTATGCCGTCAAAGTCTGCTGCTGTTTTGCCAAGTTCGTAATACTGATCAGGAATATAATAAACCTTTATCATCACATCCTCTATTTTCACTTTCGTTCTGGATATAGTTCTTGGGACTGCAAGAGTCCAAACCCTCGGTGTAAAATCACTGTACCCATAGTAAAAAAGGGCAGACTCTACACACACAATCCCTTCCGGCAACAATGTCTTCAGAACCTGCTCCTCCGTTATATCATAATTATTAGCCAGTTTATAATAACCATGACGGATACGTGCCAAATGTCCTTCATTATTCAGATTACAAATCTCATATTTAGCGAGCCCAGCCATAATAAAATCTGCTGTCCTTGCAATACCGCCATTGGAGTCAATCACTTTCTTTGCAATTTCCAGTTTCGTCATAACAATACCAACTTTTCATACACAATTTTCAACTTCAGTTATAAATAGTAGTATGCCATGAAAACAAAATTACATCAACAACTTTTCACACACTATTTTAAAAATCTGTAGCCAATTAGTTAATCAAAGCCAATAAACACTCAACAAAAATCTCCCACTACTTTCCCGAAAAAACATACCCACTACTTCCTTTCTCCCAACCTTCCCCCTTCATCAAGACAGGAGATACATCACAGGGGACTCCCCAGCATTAGGGTATCCGTCTGCTCCCCTCCTTCCCTCTCCTCCGTCTCTGGACGCGTGCCTTA